>OLOL01000713.1_pt1 | contig 32950 bp, 34 predicted proteins | sample 1673081 | NCBI WGS metagenome assembly OLOL01 (sample SAMEA3136753, study PRJEB25190) | human gut metagenome
CCATTTTGGATGAAAAGTATGAGATTCTAAAGCATCCCAACGTGGCACTGACTACGGACGGGAAAGCGGCCCCCTATGAGCATGGGGGAACAGGCCGCGCCGTGGCAGGAGTCACCGCCCAGCGGGTATCCCAGCCTGTGCAAATTCGCGGGCCGGAGGCGGAGCCTGCCTATGAACTGCTATCCGATGAAGAAATTGAAAAACTGTTTGCGCTGCAAAAGGAGGAATTGCCTTATGAAGAAGAAACCTACTCAGCCTAAGACCTTGGGGAAAGGAGGCCGCCGTGCTTTCGCCCTGTTCGCCGTCTCCACCTTGCTGGTGGGGGCTTTTACCACCACTGCCTTTGCCACCGCCGGGGGCGACCCCTTGACCGTGGTGAACAACCTGTCCGACGCCCCCATGCTGGCGGAGGACAAGCCCCTGGACACGGAGAACGTGGAGCTGGTGGAGCTGCTGGAGGGTCTGTGCCGCCAGGGGCAGGTCCTGGCGGAGCTGCTGGACCTGCGCCTGGTGTTCACCTGCCGGGACCGGGCCCACGTCATCGCCGCCAACCGGGAGCTTTTAGAGCGGCTGTTCTGGAACCTGGTGTCCAACGCCATGAAATTCACGCCCCCCGGCGGGACCATCGAGGTGGCCCTGCGGACGGGGCCGGACTGCGTGCTGCTGTGCGTGAAGGACAGCGGCCCCGGCATTCCTCAGGACAAGCTGGAGCGGCTGTTTGACCGCTGGCAGCACAGCAATATGGACCTGCCGGTCCACGGGCTGGGCCTGGGCCTGCCCCTGTGCCGCCGCATTGCCCAGGGCCACGGCGGCAGCCTGGTGGTCTCCTCCCGGCAGGGGGAGGGCACCGCGGTGACGGTGCGCCTGCCGGACCGCCGCAGCGGCGTGACCCTGGTGCGCCAGCCGCTCTTCCACTATGCCGGCGGCTTCAACCCGGTGCTGGTGGAGCTGGCCGACGCCCTGCCGGTCCAGGCGTTCACCAGGAATTATATTGATTGAAGGATTTCCGTTTTTTCCCTGTTTTATGCATAGGAGGTCACACATGGAAGGAAAACGCGTATTGGTGGCCATGTCCGGCGGGGTGGACAGCAGCGCCGCCGCTCTGCTGCTGCGGCAGCAGGGGTACGAGTGCGACGGGGCCATGCTGCGGCTGTATAACGGCGAAAAGGCGGGGACCTGCTGCTCCGCCGACGACGCCGACGACGCCCGGTCCGTGGCCTATCGCCTGGGCATGAAGTTTTATGTGTTCAACGAGACGGAGCGCTTCGCCCGGGAGGTCATGGACCGGTTCGTGGCGGAATACTGCGCCGGACATACCCCCAACCCCTGCATCGACTGCAACCGCTGCCTGAAGTTCGGCGCGCTGCTGGACCGGGCTCTGGTGCTGGGGTATGACTACATCGCCACCGGCCACTATGCCCGGGTGGACCGGGACCCGGTCACGGGGCTGTATCGCCTGCTGCGGGGCCGGGACCGGCGGAAGGACCAGAGCTATGTGCTCTATCAGCTGACCCAGGGCCAGCTGGCCCACCTGCTGCTGCCGGTGGGGGACTATGACAAACCCGCCATCCGGGAAAGCGCCCGCCAGGCGGGGCTGCTGAACGCCGACAAGGCCGACAGCCAGGACATCTGCTTTGTCCCCGACGGGGACTACACGGCGTTTTTGCAGGAATACGGCCATGTGACCCTGGAGCCCGGGAACTTTGTGGACCGGGAGGGCCATGTGCTGGGCCGCCACCGGGGCCTTCCCTGCTACACCACCGGCCAGCGCAAGGGGCTGGGGGTGTCCGTCGGGAAGCACGTCTATGTGGTGCGGAAAAACGCCCGGGACAACACCATTCTGCTGGGGGATGACCGGGACCTGTTCACCAGCCGCCTCACCGCCTGCCGGGTGAACTGGATCGCCGGGGCCGCCCCGGCGGGCCCCATCCGGGTCACCGCCAAAACCCGATACAGCCAGACGGAGGCCGAGGCCGCCGTGACCCCCCTGCCGGACGGGCGCATGGAGGTGGTCTTTGACCGGCCCCAGCGGGCCGTCACCGCCGGACAGGCGGTGGTGCTGTACGACGGGGACCAGGTGCTGGGCGGCGGCGTCATCGAGGACTGAGACAAAAGACTTGCGTTCCATATGAACAGCAATCCGGAGGCGCACCTTAAAGCGGTCAACGAGTATAAATCTTCGGAGCAACCTCAGATCGGAGGAGCGTTATGATCATTAACTGCGTATGGGAGCATAATGGCAGCGACACCTTGCTTTATGCGGTGGATTTTGTAGGTGCATATACCCGTGGCGAAAGCCTTGAAATCGCAAAGGCAAAGATGCCACAGGAAATCGTTTCTTATTGCAGCTGGTTGGGCATGGAGGCCGAGGGCAAAGCGGAAATCGTGATCGTCGGAGAAAAATGCTCCGAGCTTACAATTTCGGATGCGGATTCCGATGTGCTTTTTGAAAGCGAACAAGCACCACTGACAACAGAAGAATATGAGACGCTTAAAGCCCTTGCGCTGAAGTCAGCAAAGGATTTCCTCGCATTGTACGAATCTATCCCGGATAAGGACGCAGCCGCCGCACCGGAACGCAAGACCTTTTACGGACAAGTTCCCCGCACGGCAAATGAAATGTACGAGCATACAAAGAATGTGAATACATATTATTTTGCGGAGATTGCTGTGGAGGCCGATCATGACGGCAACATATACGAATGCCGCAAGCGGGGATTTGAAGCGCTGGAATCTAACCCTGATTTTTTACAAAATGCCGTCACAGAAGGAAGCTATGGTGAGGATTGGTCACTGCGTAAAGTCCTGCGCCGCTTTATCTGGCATGACCGCATTCACGCAAGAGCCATGTATCGAATGGCGATAAAAGTGTTCGGGGCGGAGCATGTGGTAAATCCGTTTTACTTTTGATTGAAGAAGACTATGGACATTGAATTTGTAAATCCGGGCGTTGATTATATGATTCAGCGGATGATGGACTTTCAGACCGAAGACGAATCAGCCTTTTGGTCTGAACCCCTATACCGTTTCTATCCGCAGCTTGATAAAGCCTATGCGATCAGTTTACCTTTCTCCGAAAGGAACGAATACATTGAGCGAACCATGCGAGCCGTTTATGCTAAGTTAGAAGATACAATCAATGAAAAGACAGCTTTATATATTCGCCATTGGAACGCCTGTAAGCCACAGATTACAGCAGCTTTATCGGATGCTTTTGGCGTGGATTGTGCCAACTTATTTAACGACATACGGTGCAATTTGAGCTTGAATCCCATTGAGCCGCGGTTTCTAAAAGAGCGCTGTTATGATACTTTCTATCTGAACAGCGAAAGAGGCGCGATCGGTGGTGGAATACACGAGATCATACATTTTGTTTGGTTCCATGTATGGAATCGGTTGTTCGGAGACAGCTACGACGAATATGAACGCCCATCACTCAAATGGATTTTGAGTGAAATGGTGGTTGAGTCTGTGATGAAGGATGAACGACTCCGTTCCATCAATCCCTACTTTCCCAGAGAGAACGGCGGCTGCGTCTACCCCTATTTCTTCGATATGGTGGTGGATGGCAAACCGATTTTGGACACGCTGGACACCATGTACCAGAGTCAGCGTATCGAGGATTTTATGCGGAATAGTTATGCTTATTGCAAAGAACATGAAGCAGCTATCAGAGCGCATATTCAGAATTCGGAGGGCGGTATCTTTGCCAGATAACAGAAATCGCAAGCGACCGATACAGGTCAGATTCCTTGTGGATTTTCGTTGATGGCAGGGTTCGGTGAAGAAATTGCAATATTACAGTCTTAATAGAAGAGACGGGCCGAGAGGCGTGTGCCGATAAGACAGTAATTTGAGAGAATTACGAAATCGGCAACTGCGAAACAGGATTGGAAAAAACAGGCGACATTCAACTTCGGTTGGATGCCGCCTGTTTTTACATCTAAGGGTTGAGAATCACCTGTTTTTGCGCTGTAAAGCAAGGATAACGAAAAGGGTGAAATAGTTATCGCCTCTGTGCGGTTCTTTTGTGAAACAGCGAATCGCTGCATAGCGGATACCGTTCGCTGGGGAGTGCGTATATTTACGATTGTGCAAAACACCCCACAAAACCGCAAAGTCGATAGGCGGGTATTTCGATGCAGAGTATGTTCGACACGGTGGAAACTGAAAATCAACTTTCATTCGCAGAAAAGTTACATTTTAGGGTGTTAAATTCCGAGTATTCTATTGAAAACAGAGCTATCCTTGTGATAAAATATGTGTACACACTAACAGTCGGGAGACAGGGCAAGGAGTAACCAAGTGAGAATACAACATAAAAACCTAACAATCCGCCAAGCCGAGGTTACCGATGCGAAGCAGCTTGCCGCTTGGTGGAATGATGGTGCTGTGATGGCACACGCAGGCTTTCCCAACGGTCTGGGAACGACCGAGGAAGAAGTTGTAAAAGGACTTAGAAATGGTCTTCTGGTCGTTGAGGAAAGCGACCGTCTGATTGGCGAGTGCAATTACCACAATGCGTCAGATGGAGTTGCAGAAATTGGCATTAAGATCTGCGAAACCGATTGTCAGAACCGTGGTGTTGGCAGAAAGGTTTTGAGTATGCTGATCCGTTGGCTCTTCAGAAACGGCTATGCCGAAATCATCCTCGATACGAACTTGACGAACACAAGAGCGCAGCACGTTTACGAATTACTTGGATTCCGCAAGATACGAACCAATATCGATTCTTGGAAAGACCAGTTCGGTCGGCTTCAATCATCGGTTGATTATGCGCTGGTTGAGCAGGATTTTGTCAGTTATGAGTGAAGGAGACACCTATGCCGGATAACAGAAATCGCAGGCGGCCGATACAGGTCAGATTCTTTGTGGATTTTCATTGATGGCAGGGTTCGGTGAAGAAATTGCAATATTACAGTCTTAACAAAAAGAGACGGGCCGAGGCCCGTCTCCTTTTGCTTTTTCACGCACTTTCCCCGCCGTAAAAACTCAAGGTTGACTTTTGCGGAAAATACGCTAAGATGGAGGGTAGAAAGGGCACCCAATTCTGTTAAAAGTGTGTAGGAGGTCACCTGATATGAAATTCTCCAGCAAGGTCCAGAAATGCGGCCTGTCCCCCATGCGGAAGTTCCATCCCTACGCCGTGGCGGCGGAGGCCAAGGGCAGAAAGATCTATCACCTGAACATCGGCCAGCCGGACATCGAGACCCCCAAGGCGTATTTCGAGGCCGTGCGGCATTTTGACCTGCCGGTGCTGGAGTATGCCCCCTCCCCCGGTATGCCGGTGCTCATCGACGCCATCCGGCATTACTATGACAAGCTGGACATGCACTTCGACGCCGGTGACATTCTCATCACCAACGGCGGCTCCGAGGCCCTGCAGATCGCCTTCAACTGCATTCTCGACGACGGCGACGAGATCCTCATTCCCGAGCCCTTCTATCCCAACTACAACACCATGGTGCGCACCTGCGGCGCATCCATCCACCCCATCCCCACCAGCCCCCACCAGGGCTATCGCTACGCCGACCGGGCCCGCATCGAGGCCGAGATCAATGAGCACACCCGGGCCATCGTCTGCACCAACCCCGGCAATCCCACCGGCGTAGTGCTGACGCCGGAGGAAATGCGCATGCTGGTGGACGTGGCCAAGGAGCGCGGCCTGTTCATCATCGGCGACGAGGCATACCGGGAGTTTGTCTACGCCGGGGAGCCCTTGCAGTCCATGGGCCAGTTTGCGGACGCGGCGGAAAACGTCATCGTCATTGACACCGTGTCCAAGCGGTTCTCCGCCTGCGGCGCCCGCATCGGCTGCCTGATCACCCGGAACCGGGAGCTGATGGCCCACGCCATGAAGTATGCCCAGTGCCGCCTGTCCGTTCCCACCCTGGACCAGGTGGCCGCCGCCGCCCTGTACAACGTGGGGCCGGAGTATTTCGCCGCCGTCCGGGAGGAGTATAAGCGCCGCCGGGACACCGTGATGCAGAAGCTCCAGGCCATCCCTGGGGTGGTCTGCGAATGTCCCAAGGGGGCCTTCTATGTGATGGCCGCCCTGCCGGTGGACGATGCCGACGCCTTCCAGCGCTGGCTGCTGGAGGAGTTCCAGGACAACGGCGACACGGTGATGTTCGCCCCCGGCGAGCCCTTCTATGCCACCCCCGGCCGGGGCCGCAGCGAGATCCGCATCGCCTACGTGCTCAAGCAGGAGGACCTGGAGCGGGCCATGGACCTGCTGGCCCTGGGCATCCGGGCCTATAACGCAAGATAAAGCATCCCGATACGCAAAAAATCTGTTGCTGCGAGTCGGCCCACGGGCTGGCTCGCAGCAGCTTTAGCCATAGCAGCGCATGGCTTGTGCCGGTCCGGCATCTGTACAGCGCCGGGCATGCTCGGAGATCGCTTCCTGCTTCTCCAAGGCGCACTGCCGTGAGTCCGTCCGCAGGCGGCTGCGGTCCTGCATCGGCTGTCCGACCTCTTTACAGGCGGGCTTTTTTGTAGTATTCTGGGTCATAGTTGACGCCTCCCTATTGATAGATTCCGTTTCCGGATGTCATGAATTATACATTCGGCGGGAAGCGGCGGCTATGTGGAATGGACGGGAACTTTTGCGATATCTTTGTGAAGGTATCACAAAGGAGAACCAGAAGAAGGAGCAGCTATGGACTTGAGCCATTTTGACCGATATCCCACTGTGGAGGAGCTTCTGAGGCTCCCGAGCTTCAGCTGCAGTCGAGTCTGCGGCGGCCATGCAGGACTTGACCGCCTTGTGCGGGGAGTCAACCTGACAGATACGCCGGACTATTCCCGCTGGCTCTCTGCCGGTGAACTGCTTATCACCACCGGCTTTTCCATTGCCGGGGATCAGCAGGCCGTTGATGCTCTGCTGCCCACGGCGGAACGCTGCGGACTGTCCGGCGTCTGCATTAAGGCCGGCAGATATCTGCCGGATGTTATGCCTGCCGGGCTGGTGGAGGCGGCAGACCGGCTGTCCCTTCCGCTGATCGCGCTTCCGGCACAGGCGAGATTTTCGGACCTGGCCAGCGCCGTGTCCCAGGAGATTGCCCGGCGGCAGATTCCGGCCGAGCAGGAACGGAGAGAAGCGCTGTGCCTTGCCCAACTGCTGAGCGCTCCGCTTTCCGACAGCGCCGCCCTGCAAACGGCTCGGGAGCTGGACATAAACCCCGAACAGCCACACATGATCCTGCGCCTGCACATCGAGGCAGCCGCATCGGAAAAACGCCGCCTGATGCACGAGGCGGTTCGCTGCTTCCGACAGGCAGGTGTCCAGGTCTGGGCCGCTGTGCTGGATGGAGAGCTGGTGATCCTGCTGGCGCGTGGGGATGATCCTGCCGCAGAGGAGAGATTTTCCCGTATAGCGAAGATATTCGCCGCCGGATGCCCGGAGAGAAGCTCCTGCGGCATCGGGCGGCCATATGCCGGAATCTGCGGGCTGCTCCGGGCCGATGACAGCGCCCGCACGGCGCTGCAAATGGCGCGTGCGCAGGGGATTTCCTGCCTGACGGATGACCCGGCAGGGGTGGTGCGGATGATTGGCAGCGATTCGCCGGAGGCGGCCATTGCCTCCTATGTCCGGGATCACCTGGCGCCGATTTTTTGCCAGGAGTCCGGGCGGCGGCGCGAACTGCTGGACACGCTGGAATGCTGGTTTGTCTGCTTCGGCAACCAGCGGCAGATGGCCCAGCTGATGCACCTGCACTACAACACGGTTGCCTATCGCCTGCATCAGCTGTGGGGCATACTTCCCGGCGGACAGCCCGAGGGCGATGCAAGACTGGCCCTGCAAACGGCGCTGTATCTTTACAGGCAGAGGCCGGATATCTGCAAGCGGTCATAATAAACCGTGCATAGCAGACAAATCAGGCTGCAGGGCTTTTGTCCTCAAAGAACGCACCGCCAGGTGCGTTCTTTTTTCACAGGCACATGCTCCCCGGCCATGCCAGCAGCACGGACACGGCGGCGTGGGCGGCCTTGGCCGCCAGATACGGCCCCATGGGCAGGTCCGTGCCGGACAGCACGGCGGCGGACTGCCCGTGGACCGACAGGCCGCCCCAGCCCAGCAGGCCCGCCGCCCACACGAAGCCCCGGCGGGTATGGGGCAGGGCCAGGATCCCCTGGGTCAGCTCCACCGCTCCCGACAGCACCGGGTGGCTCAGACCCGTGACCCGGCCCATTACCCGCAGTAGCACCAGAAAGAACACCACGAAGCCGCAGATGTACACCATGGTCCCGGCGGCGTCCCGCACGGCGGCGATCAGGGCCGGGACAAGGGGGGGACGGGCCGGGACAGAGCCGGGACGTTCCGACGGTTCCGCCGCCTGCCGGGGCAGGGCCAGGGCTATGACCAGCGCCGCCAGAATATGCACCCCCCACAGCAGCACCCCGGCCCGAAGGCTGCCGAAGCAGCCCAGCCCCGCCACCCCCAGGATAAACGCCGGGCCGCAGTTGTTGGAAAACAGCAGCAGGCGGCAGGCCTCCCGCCGGGAGATCCCGCCCCGGCGATACAGCTGGGCCACGGTGCGGGCCCCCACGGGATAGCTGCCCGTAAGACCCAGGAGAAAGGCCCTGGCTCCGGCCCGGCTGCACCCCAGCAGCCGGGCCAGAGGACCCAGAGCCGGGGACGTCCCGGCGTCCAGTGCCGTCAGTAGGCCCGACACCGCCAGAAATGGAAACAGCGCCGGGATCACCGATCCGGCGCACAGGGCCAGCCCGTCCCGGACGGCCTGGGCCGCTTCCGCCGACCGGGCCAGCAGAAGCCCAAGAGCCGCCAGGCATCCCCAGGCCGCCAGCCTTCCCTTCATATCCCTCACCTCCATGGCCACTGTATGCGCCCCGGCGGTGGGACTTGCAAGTTTTTCCGGCGGCGCGCATAGGGTTTACGGAATCGGGAGAAAGGCGGTGGCGCGGCATGGACAGAGGGTGGCTGACCCGGGCGGGCCAGGCGGCCATGGAGCGGCTGGACCTGCCGGGGGATATCCCGGCGGGGGTGCCGCATATGGAGCTGATAGGCGAGCGGGAGTTTTTCATGTGCCGGCACCGGGGGGTGCTGTCCTACAGCACGGAAACCGTGGAGATCGGCGGCGGGAGCCTGACGGTGCGGGTGATCGGCACGGAGCTGCAGCTGGTGGCCATGACGGAGGAGGAGCTGCGGCTGCGGGGCCGGATCGCCGCGGTGGAGCTGCGGCCGGGAGGCGGCCATGTATAAGGCGGCGGTGAACTTCCTGCGGGGCCAGGTGCTGGTCCATATCGAAAGCGGCTGCCCGGAGCGGGTGGTGAACCTGTGCGCTGGGGCGGAGGTGCCCTTCTGGGACGTGCAGTGGCTCTCGCCGGTGGAGCTGACCCTGCGCACCACCCGGCGGGGACTGGCGCAGGTGCGCCGGGCGGCGGAGCAGGTGGGGGCCGCGGCCACGGTGCGGCGGGAGCAGGGGGCGCCCCTGCTGGCCAGGCGGCTGCGGCGGCGGTATGTGCTGCTGGCGGCGGCGCTGCTGACGGTGCTGCTGGTGGTGGAGGGGAACTTCACCATCTGGGAATTTCAGGTCAGCGGCAACGAGACGGTGCCGGACGAGGCCGTCTTACGGGCATTGGAGGATTACGGCATCACCATCGGCACCCGGAGCCTGGACATCGACCAGAAGGACATGCGCAACCATGTGCTGCTGGAGCTGGAGGACGTGGTGTGGCTGGCGGTGAACGTCCGGGGCTGCGTGGCCCGGGTGCAGGTGGGGGAGCGGGTCCGGGGGCAGGACATGGTGGAGGACGGCCCGGCCAACGTGGTGGCCCGGCGGCCGGGGCTTGTGACCCGGGTGGAGGCCCTGGGGGGCCAGGCCGCCGTGGTCCCCGGGGACACCGTGACCCAGGGACAGCTGCTGATCTCCGGGGCGGTGGACCTGGACAACGGGGGGCTGCGGTGGCAGCACGGCATGGGCCGGGTGTGGGCCAGGACCTGGTACGAGCTGACGGCCCAGGTGCCCCTGACGGTGCGGCAGAGGGGGGTCCCCCTGTCCTCCCGGACCCGGTATGCCCTGGATATCGGCAAAAAGCGGATAAAATTATACGCAAAGGGTAGCACATTGGGGGGCGACTGTGATAAAATAACCCAGTATAGGCCCGTGTGCCTGCCCTGGGGCCTGCGCCTGCCCATCACGCTGGCGGCGGAGACGGTGACGGCCTATGGCCCGTCCACGGACGTTCCCCGCAGCGCCGGAGAGGCCCAGCAGGAGGGGGAGTCCCTGCTGCGCCGACAGCTGGAGGAGCTGCTGGGAGATACCGGCACGGCGGAGAACGTCCGCATTGACGCCGTGGAGCAGGGCTCGTGGCTGCTGGTGACCCTGCGGGCGGAGTGCCTGGAGGAGATCGGCCGGGAGGTCCCGCTGACCAAGGAATAAATTTTTCAAGATACAAGGGGAGGAATGCCCAATGGAACGGCGCATCGGAATCGAGCGCATGGAGGAGGCCATCAACCTGTTTGGCTCCTTTGACGAAAATATCCGCCTGCTGGAATCGGAATTCCAGGTAACGGTGGTGAACCGCGGCGGCGAGCTGGTGATCTCCGGTGAGCCGGAGAACGTGATGCTGGCGGAAAAGGCGGTGCAGGCCCTGCTGACCCTGTCTGCCAAGGGGGAGAGCATCAGCGAGCAGCACGTCCGGTATGTCGTCGGCCTGTGCCGCAGCGGCCAGTCCGAGCGCATCGGTGAGCTGACCCAGGACGTGATCTGCATCACGTCCAAGGGCCGCCCTGTGAAGCCCAAGACCATCGGCCAGAAGCAGTATGTGGACGCCATCATGCAGGACACCGTCACCATCGGCGTGGGTCCCGCCGGAACCGGCAAGACCTATCTGGCGGTGGCGGCGGCGGTGGCCGCCTTCCGGGACAAGCAGGTCAACCGCATCATCCTGACCCGCCCCGCCGTGGAGGCCGGGGAGCGGCTGGGCTTCCTGCCCGGCGACCTGCAAAGCAAGGTGGACCCCTATCTGCGGCCTCTGTACGACGCCCTGTTTGACATGCTGGGGGCGGAGACGTATCAGAAATATCTGGAGCGGGGCAACATCGAGGTGGCCCCTCTGGCCTATATGCGGGGCCGGACCCTGGACGACAGCTTCATCATCCTGGACGAGGCCCAGAACACCAGCCGGGAGCAGATGAAGATGTTCCTGACCCGGATGGGCTTCGGCTCCAAGGTGGTCATCACCGGCGACATCACCCAGATCGACCTGCCCGGGGACAAGCCCAGCGGCCTGAAGGAGGCCATGAAGGTCCTGAAGGGGGTGGAGGGCGTGTCCATCTGCCAGCTGGGCAAGGCCGACGTGGTGCGGCATGTGATGGTTCAGCGCATTATTGAGGCCTATGCCCGGTTTGAGGAGAAAAAGAGATGAGAAAGACCCACTATATCCCCGTTACCGCCGACGTGCCCGGGGCCGCCGGCGACGCCAACTGCGCCCTGATCCGCCGCACCATCCGCACGGCCCTGGCGGCGGAGGGGGTCACGGCCCCCTGCGAGGTGGACGTGCTGCTGACCGACGACGACGGCATCCACCGCATCAACCTGGATATGCGGCAGGTGGACCGGCCCACGGACGTGCTGAGCTTTCCGGAATTTGACCTGGCCCCCGGGGAGCACCCGGGGCCGGAGGACGCCGACCCCGGCACGGGACTGATCCCTCTGGGGGACATGGTGCTGTCCATGGAGCGGGTGTCGGCCCAGGCCAAGGAATTTGGCCACTCTAAGCGGCGGGAGCTGGCGTACCTGGTGACCCACTCGGTGCTGCATCTGCTGGGCTATGACCACCTGGACGAGGGGCCTATGAAGGCGCAGATGCGGGCCCGGGAGGAGGCCGTCATGGCCCTGCTGGGCCTGGAGCGGTGATACACGATCAAAGGAGATTTGCCATGAAGATACGGAACCTGTGCGCCCTGCTGCTGGCGCTGATGCTGCTGGCCCTGGCGGGCTGCGGCCAAAAGGAGCAGCCCACCCAGCTGGAGAACCCGGACGTCCCCCAGGAGGAGGCGGCGGCGCCGGTGCGGCTGGTGTGCAGCAACGGCTCCACCACCCTGCGCTTCAGCCGGGAGGAGAACGGACACTGGCTGTGGGCCGATGACAAGACCTTCCCCCTGGACGAGAGCTATGCCCTGACCCTGCTGGAGACGGTGCAGGGCATTGAGCACCTGTCTCCGGTCACCAACTCCGCCCAGCTGGCGGATTACGGCCTGGAGAGCAGTGCCAAGTACGTCACCCTTACCGACAGCAAGGGCGAGTCCGTCACCTATCGTCTGGGCAGCGAGTCCGACGGCAGTGTGTACGTCTATCGGGAGGGGGCCGAGGCCACGGTGTACGCCGTGCCGGACCTGCTGGGTCAGATCGGCCGCAGCATCTATGACATGATGGCCCTGCCGGAGCTTCCGCAGCTGACGGCGGAGAATGTCACTTCCCTGACCGTCACCGCCGGAGAGAGCACCCTGACCCTGACTCCTGCGGAGGGGGCCTGGACCGCCGATGGCCGGGATGTAACGGATCAGCTGGCAGACCTGACTGCCTGGCTGGGGGATATGCACCTGGCGGCCTGCGTGGACTGGCGGCCCAGCGCCGGGGCGGCGGCCCTGTGCGGGCTGGATCAGCCGGGTGCAGTTCTGACGGCGGAGTATACCCATAACGGGGTGCAGCACAGCTTCACCCTGACGGTAGGCGGTCAGCGGGGCGCAGGCTACTGCGTCACCGTTTCCGATGACGACACCATTTATCTGATGAGCGCGGAGGCCCTGGCCCCGCTGCTGGCCCTGGCCCAGACGGGCCTGGCATAAAGAAGGAGGCGCCCCATGCGGCTGCTTGTGATCGAGGATGAAAAGCGCCTGGCCCGGAACCTGGCGGAGCTGCTGCGGCGGCAGGGGTACACCGTGGACGTCAGCAGCGACGGCGTGTCCGGCTATGACAACGCCTCCACGGACCTGTATGACCTGATCCTGCTGGACGCTATGCTGCCGGGGATGGACGGGTTCACCCTGCTGCGGAAGCTGCGCGCCGGGGGCCACGCCGTGCCGGTGCTGATGCTGACGGCCCGCAGCGACCTGTCCGACCGGGTCCAGGGACTGGACTGCGGGGCGGACTATTATCTCACCAAGCCCTTTGAGCCGGAGGAGCTGCTGGCCTGCGTGCGCTCCCTGCTGCGGCGGGGCGGCGGCGACGCCCGGACCGACGACGCCATCACCTTCGGGGATCTGCGGCTGGAGCCGGGGACCTTTCAGCTGTCCTGCGGGGAGCGGTCCTTGCGGCTGAGCCGCCGGGAATACGACTTGCTGGAGCTGCTGCTGCGCAGCCAGGGCCGGGTGGTGCCCAAGGAGCAGCTGCTGCTGAAGGTGTGGGGCTATGACTCCGACGCGGAGGACAACAACGTGGAGGTGTATATCAGCTTCCTGCGGCGGAAGCTGACCCATCTGCACTCCGCCGTCACCATCCGCACCCGGCGGATGGTGGGGTATTTCCTGGAGGTGGAGGCATGATCCGCCGCCTTCGCTGGAAGATCGTGGCCATCAACATGGCCATGGTGACGGCGGTGCTGCTGGCGGTGTTCGTGGGGGTGCTGGTGTCCAGCCGGGCCGCCGTGGAGCGCACCGTGAACCAGCGGCTCATGCAGGTGGTCCAGACCGGGCGGTATGACGCCTCCCTGCCCGGGGAGGGGTCCGCCGCCCCCTGCTTTGTGGCGGACGTGTACCCCAGCGGCACCGTGCGCCTGTCCGGCAGCAGCTATTACCGGCTGGACGACCAGGATGCCATGGCGGAGATCGTCACCGCCTGCCTGGAGCAGGGGGATTCCTCCGGCATCCTGCGGAGCTATCATCTGCGGTATCTCCGGGCCGACGGCCCCCTGTATACCCGCATCGCCTTCACCGACGCCGCCCAGGAGGACGCCACCCTCCGGGCGGTGGTTAAAATGTGCCTGATTGTAGGCGTGGCGGCCCTGGCGGTGCTGCTGGGGTGCAGCTATCTGCTGGCGGGACTGGCCGCCCGGCCGGTGGCCCGGTCCCTGGACCAGCAGCGGCGGTTTTTGTCCGACGCGTCCCATGAGCTGAAAACGCCCCTGACGGTGATCCTGTCCTCGGCGGACCTGATGCAGCAGACGGCGGTTCAGCCGGACCAGCAGCTGTATGTGGACAACATCCGCTGGTCCGGGCGGCGGATGAAGCGGCTGGTGGAGAATATGCTGACCCTGTCCCGGGCCGACGACGGGCGGCTGAAGGCCGCCATGGTCCCGGTGGACCTGTCCGATGCCGTGGTGGACACGGCGCTGCGGTTCGAGCCGGTGGCCTTCGAGGCCGGGCGGCAGCTGAGCTATGACATCGACGAGGGCATCACCGTCACCGGCAGCCGGGACCAGCTGCAGCAGGTGGCGGGGGTCCTGCTGGACAACGCCATCAAATACGCCTCCCAGGGGGCCGGGGTGTACATGACCCTGACCCAGGCGGAGCGAAAGGCCGTGCTGACGGTGGAAAACGGCGGCCCGCCGATCCCGCCGGGGGTGCTGCCCCATCTGTTCGACCGATTTTACCGGGCCGACGGCAGCCGCACCCAGGGGGGCTTCGGCCTGGGGCTGTCCATCGCCCAGGCCATCGTCCGGGAGCACAAGGGAACCATCCGCTGCGAAAGCGACCGGCGCTCCACCCGATTCATCGTGACCCTGCCTGCGGGCGGGAAGAAATAATTGCGCAAAAGAAGGGAATCTCATGTTTGATCTGATCATCCGGGGCGGAACCGTCTATGACGGCGCCGGCCGTCCCGGCATCCAGGCGGACGTGGCGGTGTCCGGCGGCAGAATCGCCGCCGTGGAGCCGCTGCCCGCCGCCCAGGCCGCCCAGGTCATCGACGCCCGGGGCAAGTGGGTGACCCCGGGCTTCATCGACATCCACCGCCACGCCGACGCCGCGGCCTTCCGGCCGGGCTTCGGGGAGCTGGAGCTGCGCCAGGGGCTCACCACCATCGTCAACGGCAACTGCGGCCTGTCCTGTGCCCCGGTGGGGCCGGAGAACCTGCCGGCCATCACCTCGTATCTGGAGCCCATCTGCGGCCGGGTGCCGCCGGAGGCGGCCCGGGAGACCCTGGCGGAGTATTTCGCCGCCCAGCCCGCAGCCCCCCTGCACACGGGGATGCTGGCGGGAGCCGGCACCATCCGGGCCAGCGTGGCCGGGTATCAGGTGCAGCGCCTGGAGCCGGAGCACTACGCCGCCATTCACCGGCGGCTGGAGGGGGCTTTGGCCGACGGGGCCCTGGGCGTGTCCCTGGGCCTGGGCTATGCGCCGGAGTGCTTCTATACCACCGACGAGCTGATCCGGGCCCTGGCCCCGCTGGCGGGGCAGAGCATCCCCATCACCGTGCACATGCGCCAGGAGGGCGGCGGCGTGGTGGAGGCCGCCCGGGAGATGGTGGAGGTGGCCCGGGCCCTGAAGGCCCCGGTGCATATCTCCCACCTGAAGGCCATGGGCCGGGACAACTGGAACCGCAAGATCCCCCAGGTGCTGGCTCTGCTGGACCGGGCCAGGCAGGAGGGGCTGGACCTGTCCTGCGACGTGTATCCCTACACCGCCGGGTCCACCCAGCTGCTGCACATCCTGCCGCCGGAGTTTCTGGCCGGGGGCATGGAGGCCATTGTCCGCCGCCTGGGGGACCCGGACCAGCGGAAGCTGCTGGCCCGGCGCATCGAAAGCGGCGATGGCTTTGACGACATCGCCAAACTGGCGGGCTGGGACGGCATTTTTCTCACCAGTCTCCACTGCCCGGAGGATCACCCCTATCAGGGCATGAGCCTGCAGCAGATCGCGGAGCTGACCGGCCAGGACCCCCTGGCCTGCTGCTGCGACCTGCTGGTGCGGGAGCAGGGGGAGATCACCATGATCGACTTCATGGCCCACGAGGGGGACATCGCCGCCATTCTGCAAGATCCCTTCTCCAACCTGATCTCCGACTCCACCTATCCCACGGAGGGCCAGCCCCATCCCCGGGTATACGGCACCTTTGTCCACCTGCTGACCCGGTTCGTCCGGGAGCGGGGGGACCTGACGCCGGAGGCGGCCATCCACAAGATGACAGGCCGTCCGGCAGCGGTGCTGGGCATGCCTGACCGGGGTGTGCTGGCCCCGGGAGCCCAGGCGGATATCAACATATTTGCCCCGGAGGACCTGCGGGAGCCCGGGACGTATCAGGACCCCTGCCGCATGGCGGAAGGGATGGACACCGTGCTGGTGGCCGGTGCCCCGGTCATCGACGCCGGCGTATACACCGGCGCCCTGGCCGGACGCATTGTCAGGAGGTAATCGTATGCTGGAAGCACTCATTGAAATCGTTCGCCGGGCGGGGGACATGATCCTCTCCGCCTACGATATCCAGAATGTCACCCGGGAAAAGCACGGCCCCGCGGACCTGGTGACCCAATATGACGAGGCCGTGCAGGCGTTTCTGCGCCGGGAGTTGCTGAGCCTGCTGCCGGAGGCGGATTTCTTCGGCGAGGAGGGGGAGCATCCCGCCCTGACCCGGCCCTGGATTTTTGTGGTGGACCCCATCGACGGCACCACCAATTTCACCCGCCGCATGAATTGCAGCAGCGTGTCCGTGGCCCTGGTCCACAACGGGCAGGCGGAGTACGGCGTGGTGTATAACCCCTTTGTGGGCGAGCTGTTCGCCGCTCAAAGGGGCTGCGGGGCCACCCTCAACGGCGCGCCCATCCGCGCCAGCTCCCGGGATGCCGCCCACGCCATTGTGGCCTGCGGCTCCACCATCTATGACCGCAGCTATACCGACCGGCACTTTGCCATCCTGCGGCACCTGTATGACCGGTGCCTGGACTACCGGCGGTTTGCCTCAGCGGCCCTGGACTGCTGCATGGTGGCCTGCGGCCGGGCGGAGATCTTCTTCGAGTGCCGACTGTCCCCCTGGGACTATGCCGCCGGGTCTTTGATCGCCCAGGAGGCCGGAGGCGTCGCCGTCCGGCTGGACGGCTCCTTCCTGGATCCCCTGCGCCCGGGCTCGGTGTTCATCACCAACGCCGCCTGCCGGGAAATGCGGCAGGGCCTGCCGGAATAAGAAAAAAATCTCAAAGGGCTTTAGCCCTTTGAGATTTTTTTATGGAATTCAGTTCTTCTCCTGGCCATACAGGGCCGCTTTGAAATAGGTGGCCCGGACGATCTCCTCCACGTTGTCCTGGCGGCGGCTGCGCAGGGTCTCGAACAGGTCGCTGTGGGCCTCCAGCAGCTCCTCGCCCCGGCCGGTGTTGATCATGGTGCTGACCGTTTCATACCGGACGGCGTGGGTCAGGGTGCGCACCACCCGGCTGATCTTGTCGGCCAGGGGGTTCTTTCCCATCTGGGACACCATGTCGTGGAACTGGTTGTCCACGGCGAAAAAACGCTCCACCTTGTCCTGGCCATCGCCGCGGACGATGCCGCGCATCTGGTCCAGGAGCTGCTCCAGCACCCGGCCGTCCTCCTCATTATACTTGGCGCTGGCCAGGCGCATGATGCCGGCCTCTACCATCTCGCGCAGCTCCATCAGGTTGTCAAAGGAGTCCTGGTTCAGGATCATGCCATAGATCATGGGGTCGATCATGCTCTCCTGAAAGCCGCTGCAAACGAAGGTCCCCTCGGAGCGCTTGCTCTCCAGCACGCCCAGATAGGTGAGAATTTTGATGGCCTCCCGCACGGAGCTGCGGGCCACGCCCATGGAGGCGGCCAGCTCCGGCTCCGGCGGAATGCGGTCTCCGGGCTTGAGCTGTTTATTGCGCATGGCATCGGTCAGGCAGTTGATGACGCTCTGCACCACCGACTCCTTCTTCAGATTTTTCACATAGCCGGGGGTATCACTCATATAAATCGCTCCTTTATGGGACTGTTAACTCTATAACATATGTATAACATAGTACAAAGTTTGAATACCGTCAAGTAAAAGTTTCACCAAGACATCAAAACGCGCAGCGGACGGCAGACAAAAGCTGCCGTCCGCTGCTTTCGGAGGGGAAAAGGGTAAAAGAAGATGTGTTTGACTGTGTAATTTTTGTCAGCGGCCCAGATAGATGGACTGCTTGGCCAGCACCAGCTGCAGCATCAGGTCGTTGCAGGGGGTGGCGATGCCGTGCTCCCGGCCCAGGCGGCACACAGCGCCGGTGATGATGCGGATCTCGGTCTCCCGGTGATGGGTCACGTCCTGCACCATGGAGCTGATGGTCTCGTCGGTCATGCGGGACACCTCATAGGCGTGCTCCAGCTCGGCGTCGTGGTCCAGGGTGCAGCCGCAGGCGTTGGCCACGGTGATGGCCTCCTCCACCAGCATCCGGGCGGCCTCGTGGGCATACTGGTTGCCGTCCACAAAGCCGTTCTTGGTCTCCAGCAGGGCGCTCATGCCGTTGATGGCCACGTTGGCCAGCAGCTTGTGCCAGATGGCGTTCATGACGTTCTCGTGGACGCAGACCTCCAGGCCGGCCTCGCGCAGGGCCTCGGCCATACGCTCCACGTTCTCCTTGGGGGCCTTCAGGGAGCCCATGTTGGTCACGCCGGTGCCGGTGTGCTTCACATGGCCGGGCTCCATGGGGGTGGCGCCGAAGGCGGTGTTGCCGATGATGATCTGCTCCTCGGGAACCACCTTGGCAATCTCGTCATAGTTGCCCAGGCCGTTCTGCAGGCACAGGATCATGGTGTGCCGGTCGATCATGGGCAGAGCGTTGCGCACGGCGGCCTCCAGATACTGATAGTGCACGAACACGATCAGCAGGTCCACCACGCCGATCTCCTTGGGGTCGGTGGTGGCCATGGCCGGGCGGAAGGACACGGTCTCGCCGGTGCCGCTGCCGGGGGCGCACTCGTCCAGGAGAATGCCGTTCTTCTTGATGGATTCAATCACCGGGGCATAGGTATCCAGCACGCAGACCTCATGCTTCCGGGACAGATAGCTTGCATAGCAGCTGCCGATGGCGCCGCAGCCAACAAAACCGATTCTCATAATGATAACCTCCTGATTTTTCCGATGTTAGGCGTTCATGCTCTCGGCGATGGCCACGATGTCCTCAACGGTCACGCCGTTCATGGCCAGCAGGCGCTCATAGGGGGCGGACTGACCGAACTGATCCCGGATACCAACGCGCTTGACCAGGCCCTTGCCCATCTCGGCGGCTACCTCGCACACGGCGGAGCCCAGGCCGTTGATGATGTTGTGGTCCTCCACGGTGATGACCTTGCCGATGTCGTTGATGGCGGCGGTGACGGCCTCCACGTCCAGGGGCTTGATGGTGTGCATATCCAGCACGCGGGCGGAGATGCCCTTACCGGCCAGGACCTTGGCGGCCTCGATGGCCAGGCACACGGTGTCGCCGTTGGCGATGATGGCCACGTCCTTGCCGTCCTGGATCTGGTGGGCCTTGCCGATGGTGAACTCCACGTCCTCGTCATAGATCTGGGGCACGGCGTCACGGGTGAAGCGCAGATACATGGGGCCGTAGGTCTCGGCGGCCTGGCGGACCAGCTTGCGGGCGGCGTTATAGTCCGCCGGCATGATCACGGTCATGTTGGGGATGGTGCGCAGCACACCCATGTCCTCGATGGACTGGTGGGAGGCGCCGTCGTTGGCGGGGGTCACGCCGCCGTGGGAGCAGGCGATCTTCACGTTCAGGTTGGGATAGCAGACCTCCTGGCGGATCATTTCGCACATACGCAGGGAGCCGAACACGGCGTAGGTGACCACGAAGGGGACCTTGCCGCAGGTGGCAAGACCCGCAGCCAGGCCTGCGCCGTTCTGCTCGGCGATGCCCACGTTCAAATACTGCTGGGGCAGCTCCTTGCGGAAGTCGCCGGTCTTGCAGCTCTTGCCGATATCAATATCCACCACCAGAATGTCAGGGTTTTCCTTGCCCAGGGCCACGATCTCCTTGCCGAAGCCTTCGCGGGTAGCGATCTTTTTCTTTTCGCTCATTGCTCTTTCCTCCTTGCTTAGTGGATCAGCTGGGCTTCCAGCTCAGCCATGGCCTGCTTATACTGCTCATCGTTGGGGGCAACGCCGTGCCAGCCGCACTGGTTTTCCATGAAGAAAACGCCCTTGCCCTTGACGGTGTGGGCATACAGGCACTTGGGCTTGCCGTTCTGGGAGGCATAGCACTTGTCGATGGAGGCGGTGATCTCCTCCATGCTGTGGCCGTCGAGCTCCAGGACCTCCCAGCCGAAGGCACGGAACTTCTCGCCCAGGTCGCCGTTGGGCATGATCTCGTCGCAGGTGCCGTCCAGCTGCAGGTTGTTGTTATCCACGAAAACGATCAGGTTGTCCAGACCGTACTTGTGAGCGGTGTTGGCAGCCTCCCAGATCTCGCCCTCCTGGGCCTCGCCGTCGCCCACCACGCAGAAGACCTTGTAGTCCTTGTGGTCCAGCTTACCGGCCAGAGCCATACCGGCGGCGCAGGCCAGACCCTGACCCAGGGAGCCGGTGGAGATGTCGATGCCGGGGCAGCGGTTCATGGAGGGGTGACCCTGAAGCATGGAGCCCTCCTTGCGCAGGGTATCCAGCACGGACTCAGGGAAGAAGCCCACGGTAGCCAGGCAGGCATACTGGATGGGGCAGACATGGCCCTTGGAGAGCACCATGCGGTCCCGATCCTCCCAGCGGGGGTTCTTGGGGTCCAGGTTCATGTATTTGAAGTAGCAGGCGGTGACAAAATCTGCCGCAGACAGGGATCCGCCGGGATGACCGGACTGGGCCTTGTAGATCATGTCGATGACCTTCATACGCATCTGCGTGGCGGTGTTTTTCAGCTCTTGCATGGAGACATCTTTCACAAAAATCACCTCATTGAAAATTTTCGGAATGCTCTGATTTGTTTAATGTCGGACAAATGACAATTACAGTATAGCGTTTTGTCTGACAAAGTCAAGAGCTTTTTTGGATTTTTCTCTTTTGCCTAATTCTTTGCATGTTTTTTATGGAAATTGACCGAAATCTGGACGGATATGGGGCGGCGGAATAAGAAAATGCAGCACCGGGCGGATTTCATCCGCCCGGTGCTGCATGCGTGGGATAGAAAGCTGTGTGTGGAGAGAGAAAGAAAGCGTTAATGAATGAGGAATGTGGAAATTGCGGGGACGTAGGTGATCAGCAGCAGCACCGCCAGCTCGGCGATAAGGCACGGGACAATGCCCTTGGTGATCTCCTCGATCTTGATATCTCCGATGCCGCAGGCCACATACAGGTTGACGCCCACCGGCGGCGTGACGAAGCCGATGGCCAGGTTGCAGGTCATCAGGACGCCGAAGTGGATGGGGTCAATGCCCAGCTGCACCGCAACGGGGGCAAACAGCGGGGTGAAGATGTACAGGGCGGAGGTGGAGTCCAGGAAGCAGCCGGCGATCAGCAGCACCACGTTGACGATGATGAAGAAGATAACCGTGTTGCCGTTGGTAACGGTGAGCATGAAGTTCTCAATGGCCAGATCCAGTCTTGCACGGGTCAGGACATAGCCGAACAGGGTGGCGCCCATGGTGATGAACATAACCGTGGCGGTGGTGGAGCAGGAGTCGATGAGGATGTCCTTCATCTTCTTCCAGTTGACCTCGCGATAGATGAACACGCCCACGATCAGGCCATAGAACACGGAGACAGCGGCGGCCTCAGTGGGGGTGAAGATGCTGCCATAGATACCGCCCAGGATGATCACGGGCATCAGCAGGCCCCAGAAGGCATCCTTGAAGGCCTTCAGCCGTTCCTTGCCGGAGGCCTTGGGCTGCACCGTCAGGTTGGCCTTGCGGCCCACGAACAGGGCGGCCACGATCAGGCCCAGGCCCATCAGCAGGCCGGGGATGACGCCGGCCTTGAACAGGTCGGTGATGGAGGCGTCAGCGATGGAGCCGTACACCACGAAGGTGATGGACGGGGGGATAACCACGCCGATGGCGCCGCCGGCGGCCATCAGAGCGCAGGCAAAGGCCGGGGAATAGCCCGCCTTCTTCAGAGCGGGGATCATAATCAGGCCCAGGGCCGCCACGGTGGCCGGACCGGAGCTGGAGATGGCCGCGAAGAAGCAGGACACCACCACGCAGACCATGGCCATGCCGCCGCGGATGTGGCCCAGGCACTTTTCCGCCAGGTTGATGAGGCGGCCGGAGATACCGGCCTTCTCCATCACGTTGCCGGAGAGGATGAAGAACGGGATTGCCAGCAGGACGAACTTGCTGCTGGCCGAGGAGCACAGACGGGGAAGCACGCTCATGATGGCGTCCAGGGGTTTGCCTGCGCCCTGCACCAGGATAGCGCCTACGCTGGACATGCCCAGGCAGACGGCGATGGGTGCGCCGAAGGCCAGCAGCAGCACAAAGACACCCAGTAATACGATACCGACCATTTATTTGCCCTCCTCTGCCCGATAGTCTTTATACATCTGCACCATGGTCTGCAGGAACGCAATGGCGGCGAAGGCCGCGCCCACGGGTACAAACGAACCATAGATCCACTCAGGCCACTGCATGTTGGCCGTTTCCTGACCCAGCCGATACTGGCTGATAACCATCTGCACGCCGGTGACCACGATCAGCAGGCAGAACAGAGCGGAAATCGCATAAACGGTCATCTGGATGATGATGCGGGCCTTGGGGCTGACCCGGTCCGTCACGATAGACAGGCCCAGGTGGGCCTTCCGCCGGGCGGCGATGGCCGTGCCCATGAAGCTCATCAGCACAAACAGATAGGTGGACATCTCGTCGGACACAGCCAGCGAGTGCTTGAACACAAAGCGGGCCACGACGTTGGCAAACACCAGCACCGCCATAACCGCCACGCACGCGCAGGCGACGAATTTTTCGATTTTCTCAAACATGTTGGCCCCTCCTTAGTTGATCCCGAAGGCGGCGCAGGCGTCCTCACCGTATTCCGTCTTCAGGTCAGCCGTGACGCCGGCCACGGCATCCTTGAACGCCTGCAGCTGGTCCTCGGTCAGGATATCCACCTGCATGCCGCTGTCCATGAAGCCCTGGATCAGCTGGTCCTCCTCGGCCTCCAGGTGGTCGCGGCCCCACTCGCAGGACTCCGTGGCGCACTCCTGCAGCAGCTGCCGGGTGTTCTCGTCCAGGCTTTCCCAAACCCGGCTGTTGGCCACAAACAGGTCGTTCTCATAGCTGTAGTTCCAGATGGTCATATACTGCTGGATCTCGTCCATCTTGGCGGACTTGGTCACGGAGCAGCCGTTCTCCTGGCCGTCGATGGTCTTCTGCTGGATGGCGGTGAACACCTCGCTCCAGCTCATGGCCGTGGGGCTTGCGCCCAGGGCATTGAACACGCCCATATACACCGCCGAACCGGGCACGCGGATCTTCAGATCCTTCAGGTCCTCGGGCTTGGTCACCGGGTGCTTGCTGTTGGTCAGCTGGCGGAAGCCGTTGTGGAAGGAGCCCAGATAGGTGATGCCCTTGGCCTCCAGCAGCTTGGCATAGTAAGCGCCGCCGGTGGTGTCGATGACCTGGCGGGCCTGCTGATAGGAGGTGAAGGACCAGGGCAGGGTGGCCACGGACATCTTCGGCTCCAGGTTGGCCAGCACGCAGGTGGCGTAGGCGCCCAGGTCGGAGCCGCCCACGGCGATGTACTCCACGCCCTTGGTGCTGTTGCCGCCGGCCAGGGTGTCGTTGGAGAATACGTCGATCACCACGTTCCCGCCGGAGCGCTCCTCCACCAGATCGGCAAAGTGGTGGGCCACCAGCGAGTCGATCTGGGTGTCGGTTCCGTTGACCGCCATGGACAGGTTGATTTTCTGATATTCGCCGTCGCTTCCGCCGGACGGCTCGGTGCTGCCGCAGCCGGACAGACTGCCGATGAGCAGGGCAGTTCCCAACAGCGCAGCGACAATTGATCTTCCGTGCTTCATATTACGGTTCCCTCCAAGATTGTTCAAACTTTGTCATTTGTTCTATGTCCGACAAATCTATAAATGATTATATGAACTTTACCGGGCCGTGTCAATAGGCTTCCAAAAAACCAACGTTTTTTACAAGAAACGCCAGGAAAATTTATGTAAAAAGTCAAATGCACCTGGGGGACGGACGGTGCATGCCCCGGAAATATCCCTGTCATACTCCCGCATACACTCATAGTAAGCGGCCTGCCCCGCCGGGGCACCGACTTATGGGGAAAGTGAGGATATTGACCATGAAACGAACCTTCCGCAGGCGGGGGGCGGTGCTGGCGGCGGCGCTGGTGCTGCTGTGCGCCGTCTCCTTTGCCGATCGCGGCGGCCCGGCCTCTTTTGCGGCCACCGGCTGGGCGCTGCTGCCTCCGGCGGTGGCCATTGTGCTGGCCTTTGCCACCAAGGAGGTGTATTCCTCCCTGCTGGCCGGGTGCGTGGTGGGAGCACTGCTGACGGAGGGCTTTGCCCCCTGGCGCAGCTTTGAGACCCTGTTCCTGACCCTGATGGAGGGCATCGACCTGAAGATCTTCTTCTTTGACGTGCTGCTGGGGGCCATTGTGGTGCTGTTTGCCCGGTCCGGCGGCTCCCGGGCCTTCGGGGAGTGGGCCTCCCGCCGGGTGCGGTCCCGCCGGGGGGCGGTAACGGCCACGGCGGGCCTGGGCTGCCTGATCTTCCTGGACGACTACTTCAACTGCCTGACGGTGGGGGCCATCATGCAGCCCATCACCGACCGCTGCCGGGTCTCCCGGGAGAAGCTGTCCTTTATCATCGACGCCACCGCCGCCCCGGTGTGCATCCTGGCTCCCATCAGCTCCTGGGCCGCCGCCGTGTCGTCGTACATCCCGGCGGATTACAGCCATGTCAACGGCTTCGCCCTGTTTATTCAGGCCATACCGTATAACTTCTACGCCCTGCTGATGCTGTGGCTGGTGTTTCTGGTGGCCCTGACAGGCCGGGATTTCGGCCCCATGTACCGCCGGGAGCAGCTGGCCATCCGGCAGGAGCCGCCCCGGCCCAAGACTGCGCCGGAGGGCCGGGACCACCCCCGGGGCCGGGCGGTGGACCTGCTGCTGCCCACGGCGTGCCTGATCGTCGCGGTGGTGTGGGGCATGGCGGTGCTGGGCCGCCGCAGCTGCCGGGAGGCGGGCCTGGCCCTGACGGCCTCCAACGTCTTTGCCAACACCGACGCCCCCATGGCCCTGTGCTTCGGCTGCTCCGTCACCCTGCTGGTGATGGCCCTGCTGTATATCCCCCGGGGGGTCATGAGCTTTTCCGGGTTTGTGGAGGGCTTTCTGGACGGGTTCAAGCTCATCACCCCGGCGCTGCTGGTGCTGACCTTCGCCTGGGGGCTGAAGTCCTTTGCCGCCCGACTGGACACGGCGGCCTTTGTCCGGGAGCTGTTTGACGGCCGGGAAACCCTGACGGCCCTGTTCCCCCTGGCCCTGTTTCTGGTGGGCGGGGTGCTGGCCTTTGCCACCGGCACCAGCTGGGGCACCATGGGCATTCTCATTCCCGTGGCGGTGCCGGTGTTTGCCGGAAGTCCGCTGCTGCCCATGGCGGTGGCGGCGGTGTGCGGCGGGGCCGTCATGGGGGACCACTGCTCCCCCATCTCCGACACCACCATCATGAGCTCCACCGGAGCCGGCTGCGACCACATGGCCCATGTGAACACCCAGCTGTGGTACGGCCTGGCGGTTGCCGCCGACTGCACGGTGTGCTATCTGCTGGCCCCGGCGCTGGGAAATCCCTGGATACCCCTGGCCATCGGGGCGGCGCTGGTGACGGGGCAGGTGTTCCTGCTGAACCGGCTTTCCCGGCGGCGGGCAGGGGAGGCGGTATGAAGCGGCTTCCGGTGCCCTTTATCGGCCAGGGGCAGGACCTGCCCACCGGCTGCGAAAGCGTCAGCGCCGCCATGGTGCTGCAATACCTGGGCTTCTCCGTGACGGCGGAGGAGTTCGCCCGGGAGTGGCTGCCCCGGGGCCGGTTTTACCGGGACGAGAACGGCGTCCGCCACGGGCCGGACCCCCGCCGGGCCTTTGTGGGGGACCCCCACGACCCGGAGGCCCTGGGCTGCTGGGCCAGCGCGGTACAGACCGGATTGTCCCGGTTTCTGGCGGCTAAGTCCCGGGACGGAGCCGGGACATACCGGGTCAAAAACGAGACCGGCGCGGAGCTGGGCTATCTGTGCCGCCGATACATCGACCGGGACCTGCCGGTGCTGCTGTGGGTCAGCATCGACCTGCGCCCCACCGTCAACGGACCCTGGTACCGTCTGGAGCCGGGAGGCGAGCCCTTCATGTGGATCTCCAACGAGCACTGCGTGGTGCTGGCGGGGTATGACCGGGAGCACTATATCTGCTGCGACCCCTGGAAGGACCGGGGCATGGCGGCCTGGCCCCGGGAGACGGTGTGGCAGCGGCACCGGGAGCTGGGGATGCAGGCGGTGGCCCTGGAGGGGCCGGTATGAGGCGACGGGCGGGGATAGTTCTGGCCCTGCTGCTGGTGCTGACGGGCTGCACCCCGGCGGAACCGGCAGGCCCGGCGGCGGAACCGGCGGCGGAGCCGGTGTACATGGCCCTGACCTTTGACGACGGCCCCTCCCCGTCCAACACCCCCCGGCTGTTGGAGGGCCTTTCCCGGCGGGGCGTCCGGGCCACGTTCTTTCTGGTGGGCAGTCGGATCGAAGGCCGGGAGGACCTGGTCCGGCGCATCCGGCAGGAGGGCCACCAGATCGGCAATCACTCCTTCGGCCACGGGGACCTGACGGACCTGTCCGCCGCCCAAGCCCTGGCGGACCTGGACAAATGCAGCCGGGCCCTGGAACGGGTGCTGGGGCCGGGAAGCTACTGGCTGCGGCCCCCTTACGGCTTCATATCGCAGGAGGAGCTGTGCGCCCTGGGGACTCCGGCCATCTGCTGGTCCGTGGACACGGAGGACTGGAAAAGCCGGAACGTGGACAGCATCCTGGACATCGTGCTGCGGCAGGCCGGAGACGGGGATATCCTCCTGCTCCACGACTGCTATCCCACCAGCGTCACGGCGGCCCTGGAGATCGTGGACCGATTGCAGCCCCGGGGGGTGCGGTTCGTCACCGTGGAGGAGCTGTTCGCCGTCAAGGGGGTGCAGCCTGCCTGCGGGACCCTGTACCGCCGTGTGCGGGGAGAATAAAAAGCGCATTTTGTCCAAAATGACAATGGACGCGGGGCCGTGGGGAGCATATAATAGGGCCAGATTCCAAAAGGAGCAAACGCCATGAACCGCAACGTTTCCATGAACAGCTGCCGGGCCATTTGTACCATGGTCTGTTGTTGTCATGCCCGGAACGGTCATGCATGGTTTGCCCAGAAGGCCCGGGCCTGACGCGCCCGGGAAAAGCGCGTAAAAGCAGCGGCAGAGGATGCATGACGCATTCTCTGCCGCTTTGATTTTTCCACACACGGAAAGGAAGCCTGCTTATGTATCCCCAACACATCCAAGAAGCCGCCGCGGCCATAGGCCGCACCCTGACGGAAAGCGCCACCCCCCTGTATGGCAGCGGCCTGCGCCTGCCGGACCGCCGGGCGGTCATCGAGCTGGTGAAGGAGGTCCGCCGCCTGCTGTTTCCCGCCTATTTCGGGGACCCGGCGCTGATGTCCCTGGCCCCGGAGAACTACGCCGCCCTGCTGCTGGAGCGCATCCGTGAAAAGCTCACCGAGCAGCTGAAGCTGGCCCTGCCGGAGGACCAGGTGGATCGGGCGGAGGAGATCACCCGGGAGTTTGCCCGCCGCCTGCCCCAGGTGCAGAAGCTGCTGCTGGAGGACCTGGACGCCACCTTTGAGTCCGACCCCGCCGCCGCCTCCCGGGAGGAGATCATCTTCGCCTATCCGGGGCTGTTCGCCATCTTCGTTTACCGCATCGCCCACCTGCTGTACTGCCAGCGGGTGCCCATGATCCCCCGGATCATGTCCGAATATGCCCACAGCCGCACCGGTATCGACATCCACCCCGGGGCCTCCATCGGCCCCCACTTCTTCATCGACCACGTCACCGGCATCGTGGTGGGCGAAACCACCGTCATCGGCCGGAACGTGAAGCTGTATCAGGGGGTGACCCTGGGGGCCATGTCTCCCCGGGGCGGCCACGCTTCCCTGCCCGGCAAGCGCCACCCCACCGTGGGGGACGACGTGACCATCTATTCCGGCGCGTCCATTCTGGGGGGCGACACGGACATCGGCAACGGCTCCGTGGTGGGGGGCAACGTGTTTTTGACCCGGTCCGTCCGCAGCGGCACCCGGGTGGCCGCCGCCACCCCGGCCCCGATGCTGAAAAACCCCGGGGACCCGTTTGTGTACACGATATAAGAAAAGGGGCGGACAGATTTGTCCGCCCCTGCGGAAACAGGAATCCCTCCGGCCTGGGTCGGAGGGATTCCTCAGCTTGTCAAAAAGCCTCGCAGAGTTTGCCGCCCGCAGGCGGCGGATAAGTTGGTGCGCGGGTCAGCCCAGCAGCTGATCCAGGTCCGCTGCCGTCATGACCCGTCCCCCTACCCGCTGCATATCCGCCAGGTTGGCCTGCTGCACGGCGGGGGTCACGGAGGAGGTGCAGTCCGACAGCACCACGGCGTCATAGTCCAGGGACAGGGCGTCGTAAAAGGTGGAGCGGATGCAGTTGGGGGTGGTGGTCCCGGCCAGCAGCACCGTGTCCACCCCCAGGCGGCGGAGGATCAGGTCCAGCTCCGTGTGAAAAAAGGCGGAAAACCGGGGCTTCACGATGACGTAGTCCGACGGAGCCCGGCGGAACTCCTCCGGCCAGGCGTCGGACATGGACGCCGGGCACGTCTCGGACAGGGGCTTCCCGCCCTTGGCCCACACGTCGTATCTGGTCCGCTCCACATCGGACCCGTCCGCCCGATAGTGCCGCACGGCGAACACCACCGGCACCCCGGCCCGATGGCAGCAGTCGATGGCCTGGGCGCAGGCGGGCACCGTGGCCGCCGTCCCGGCGATATACAGGGGACTGGACGGGTCCAGAAAGCCCCGCTGCATGTCGATGACCACCAAGGCATATTTGTGCATGAAAATCCCTCCACAAACGCAATTGAAAATCCGGCGGATGTTCCGCCCAGGCTATTGTAGCGTCTCCGGCGGGAAAACGCAACGGAAAAAATTGCGGCCTTCACGCCTTGTGAAGACGCGGGATAACTGGTATAATAAAAGGGTTCAGAAGATTTTCAGGAAAGGAACGACATTGCATGGAGCTGCACGCAAAGCTGGTTCGCTCGCAGCTGTCTTTTTTCAAGCCCTTTGTGGCGGGCCTGTCTCTGGAGGCCACCCGGAAGGGCCAGGACAAGCTGGGCGAGCTGATGACCGCCCTGCACCGGCGGGAGGTGCTGGTGCGGGACCACGATTTTGAGCATTTTCAGGGGGCGTGGGTCATGCCCAAGGACCAGCGCCGCACCGGGGTGATCCTGTATCTCCACGGCGGGGGCTATACCTGCGGCAGTCTGGAATACGCCAAGGGCTTTGCCGCCGCCCTGGCCTCGGAGTGCGGCGTGCGGGTGTTCTGCCCGGCCTATCGCCTGGCCCCGGAGCATCCGTATCCGGCGGCTCTGGACGACGCGCTGGAGAGCTATCAGTACCTGCTGCAGAAGGGCTATGAGCCGGGGCAGATCATGCTGGCCGGGGAGTCCGCCGGAGGCGGGCTGATCTACTGTCTGTGCCTGAAGCTGAAGGAGCTGGGCATGGAGTTGCCCTGCGGCCTGATCGGCATCTCCCCGTGGACGGATCTGACCGGCTCCGGGGACTCCTATCGGGAGAACCGGGAAAACGACCCCTCCATGACCCCAGAGCTGCTGCAGTTTTACGCGGGGTGCTATACCCAGGACCCCACGGACCCCCTTTGCTCGCCGCTGTTCGGCGATCTGACGGGCCTGCCGCCGTCGCTGCTGTTTGTGGGCGGGGACGAGGTGATGCTGGACGACACCCGGGCCCTGCACGAAAAGCTCCTGGCCGCCGGGTGCCGCAGCAGGCTGCACATCGCCCCGGAGCGGTGGCACGCCTATGTGCTGTACTGCCTGAACGAGAATATGGAGCAGGATTTTGAGGCCATCAACCACTTCCTGGACCGGACCCTGTCCCCGGCCCGGAGCCTGCGGTGGATGCGGCTGGACAACGCCGCCAAAATCTATCCCGCCGCCAAGCGCCGGAACTGGAACAACTTCTTCCGCCTGTCCGCCACTCTGACGGAGCCCATCGACGTGCCCGTGCTGCGGGCGGCCCTGGACGTGACGGTGCGGCGGTTCCCGTCCATGGCCGTGCGGCTGCGGCGGGGGGTGTTCTGGTACTATCTGGAGGAGATCCCCCAGGCCCCGGAAATCCAGCCGGAAAAGAGCTGCCCCCTGGCCCACGTTCCCTTCGGCCGGGTGCGGCGCTGCGCCTTCCGGGTGCTGGTGTATCACAACCGGGTGGCGGTGGAGTTTTTCCACGCCGTCACCGACGGCACCGGGGGGCTCATTTTCCTGAAAACCCTGGTGGCGGAATATCTGTGCCAGAAGTACGGCATCACCGTTCCGGCGGAAAAGGGCGTTCTGGGCCGGCTGGAGGAGCCAAGCCCCCAGGAGCTGGAGGACAGCTTCCTGCGCTATGCCGGGGACGTTACCGCCAGCCGGGCGGAGAGCACCGCCTATCACCTCAGCGGCACCCCGGAAAAGGACGGGTATAAGAACCTGGTGACCATGATGGTGCCGGTGGACCGGGTCCGCGCCTGTGCCAGGCAGTATGGCGTAACCGTTACGGAGCTGCTGTGCGCCGCCATGATGCAGGCCATAGCCGACCTGCAGGCGGAGAAGGTGCCCCGGCGCAGCCGCCGCAAGCCGGTGAAGGTGCTGCTGCCGGTGAACCTGCGGACTCTGTTCCCCAGCCGCAGCCTGCGGAACTTTGCCTCGTATATCACCCCGGAGATCGACCCCCGCACCGGGGACTATACCTTCTCCGAGATCTGCGCCGCCGTGCACCACCGGATGGGCCTGGAGAACAACACCCACACCCTGCGCTCCAAGTTCGCCGCCAATGTGGCCAGCGAGAAGTCTCCGGTGCTGAAGGTGATGCCCCTGTTCATCAAGAACATCGCCATGAAGGCGGTGTTTAACGCCGTGGGCGAGCGGAAGTCCTGCCTGTGCCTGTCAAACCTGGGGGCGGTGGAGCTGCCGGAGGCCATGGCCCCGTATGTGCAGAGGCTGGACTTCATCATCGGCGTTCAGGCCGCCGCGCCCCACGACTGCGGCGTGGTGTCCTGGAACGGAACTATGTATATCAACTGCATCCGCAGCATCCAGGAGCCGGAGCTGGAGCTGCATTTTTACCGGGTCCTGCAGCGGCTGGGTCTGCCTGTGAAGGTGGAGAGCAACCGCCGGGGCCGGGGATAAGGGAAAGGAGTGTCCGATATGTATTGCATCAATTGCGGCGTGGAGCTGGCCGACAGCGAAACCGTGTGTCCCCTGTGCGGGACCCGGGTGTTTCACCCGGATATGCCCCGGCAGCAGGGGGAGCCTCCCTTTCCGCCGGACCCCATGGGCCATCCCGAGGAGGTGAACCGCTCCGGCGTGCTGTTTATCCTGACCATGCTGGCGGTGCTGCCCATCGTGATCTGCATCCTGTGCGACTGGAGCGTCAACGGGGCCATCCTGTGGTCCGGGTACGCCGCAGGGGGCGTGGCGCTGCTGTACATCCTGGCGGTGCTGCCCCTGTGGTTCAGAAGGCCCAACCCGGTGATCTTCGTCCCGGCGGACTTTGTGGCCATCGGGCTGTATCTGCTGTATATCAACTTCGCCACCGGCGGACACTGGTTCCTGACCTTCGCCCTTCCGGTCACGGGGACCATCGGGGTTCTGGTGACTACGGTGGTGACGCTGCTGCGGTATCTGAGCCGGGGGCACCTGTATATCTTCGGCGGGGCGCTGATAGCCGGAGGCGGACTGGCGGTGCTCATCGAGTTCCTGCTGAACCTGACCTTCGGGCTGCATCACACGTTCATTTGGTCCTTCTATCCCCTGGCGGCGGGGGTGCTGCTGGGGGCCATGCTGCTGATCATCGCCGTGTGCAAGCCCCTGCGCCGGTCCCTGCACCGGAAGTTTTTCCTGTAAGGCCATGGGCGAGATGTGCGCATCCTGCGTGGAGCTGGTGACCTTTGACCAGATGCGCCAGCGGTATCCCCAGCTGGAGCAGCACCGCATTGCCCCCTCCGGCGGCGCCTTCTGCCGGGCGGAGCGGCTCAAGGGCGGCGGGGCCGCCGGGACCTATGCCATGCCCCGGCCCATGGCCCCCACCGGCGAGAAGCACTTTTTCGGCTTCTATCTGACCCAGCGGCGGCTGCTGCTGGCGGAGGACGGGGAGTTTTTGCGGGGCCTGGCGGATGACCTGGAGGCCGGGACCCCGGCCCAGGCTCTGGCGGAGCTGTTCACCCGGCTTTTGCAGGAGGACATGCCCACCCTGCAGAAATACGAAAAGCGGCTGACAGCCCTGGAGGAGGCCCTGATGCAGGACCAGGCTCAGGACCTGGACAAGAAGCTCTTTCGCATCCGCCGGGAGCTGTCGGTGTTCGCGGCGTATTATGAGCAGCTGGACGACCTGTTTGCGGTGCTGTCGGAGGAGACGGAGGAGGGCGACCCCCACGCCTCCCGGCTGTTCGACCACCTGACGGGCCGGGCCCAGCGGCTGCTGTCCGCCACGGAGCAGGAGAAGGAGTACGCCTTACAGCTGCGTGAAATGCACCAGACCCAGCTGGACATGCGGCAGAACCAGATCATGAAGATCCTGACCATCGTTACCACGGTGTTTCTGCCCCTGTCCCTGATCGCCGGGTGGTACGGCATGAACTTTGTGAACATGCCGGAGCTCACCGCCCGGCACGGGTATCTGGCCGTGTGCATCGTCAGCGCGGTGTGCATTCTGGTGGAGCTGGTGATCTTCAAGTGGAAAAAATGGCTGTGAAGCAGCCGGGCATAAAACTTCATGCACTGTGCGGCGCACCGCGAAAACAGGCAAAATCTTCT
>OLOL01000717.1_pt1 | contig 32733 bp, 35 predicted proteins | sample 1673081 | NCBI WGS metagenome assembly OLOL01 (sample SAMEA3136753, study PRJEB25190) | human gut metagenome
AAGATAACAAGAAATATTTCCGTCACATATACGAAATCCTACCGTCGCAAATCAGGATTTATATCCTGTCTCCATATCCACCACATTCATCAGTCCATCTCCCGCCATATATCTCTGCAGATTTCCCGCAGCAATATCCACAATTCGATATAATGTTGCCGGATGATGAAAATCTCCTGAAATATGTGGTGTGATGATCACATTTTCGATATTCCATAATTTATGCTGTGTCTGAAGCGGTTCTGGATCTGTTACATCTAAACCTGCCCCGTAGATTTCTCCCTGAATCAGTGCTTCACATAGATCTTCTGTATTGACAGCGCTTCCTCTTCCTGCATTTAAGAGAATTGCTGTATTTTTCATTTCTTTGAATCGCTGTTTATTGTAAATGTTTCTTGTAGCTTTTGAATCTGGTAATACGGAAAATACTACATCTGCTTCTGGCAATAATTTATCTAGATCATCCATTGTATGAAGTTCATCAACATCCTGTGGTACCTGTCCAAGTCTTCTTTTGATTCCGATAATGTGATAACCAAAATTTTTCATCAATCTTGCAAAGTATAATCCAATATCCCCAAGTCCAACGATCAGTAATGTACCACCTCGTAATGACATAACAGCCCCTTCATCATGCCATTGGCATTGGTTCTGATTATCTCTATACAGATGTAACTTCTTCTGAAGTGAAAACAGCACTGCTAACATGTGTTCTGCAACACCAGGGCCATAAGCTCCTGTTGCATTTGTTAAGATTACATTCTCCGGTAATACACCCTTTTTTACATATGGGTCTGCTCCTGCTGAATTTAACTGCAACCATTCTAGATTTTTGGCTTCCTTTAAATAAAATGGAGCTACATTTCCGATGATAATGTTGGCTTCTTTTATCATCTCTGGTGTTACCTTGTCGTAGGAACTATATACAAAATGACTTCCTTTGGCATGTTTCTCTAATGTTTTTTTATGTTCATCTTCTACTGGCATAACAACCAAAATGTTTTTATTTGTTTTCATTGTTTTAACGCTCTCCTTATTTGATTTTAGATATTGTTTCTATTGTAACTCGTTAATTAACAAAAGAAAACCCCCGGAGTTTTTCTCTTTTATAAATTGACATTTATAATTATTTTTTGTTAATATATTCCATGTAAATATTTTACAATATATTTGAGTCTCTTCTTTCATCTGTTATCAGCATCAAATATTTCAGTCAAACGCCGGCCACAATCTGAGCATGAGAGCAGAACCTCTCCCTTGAAAAGACAAGTACGGCTTGATGTTTGGGCAGAAGACGAAATGGATGCTGTTTATAATATTGAAGCTTTATATAACTGTATAAAAGAGTATCTCCAACAAAGCACTGAAGAAATTAAATATACTCTTCATCCCAGACCTGCTGGATATGGATTATTTCCTAAATGAAGATGTGTTTGGTGATGATTTTGGTGAAGAAGGTTTTTATATTTTCTAAAACCATGATCATCTGTTTGCTCTGCCCACTTTTATGTGGGCTATTTTTCTTTTGGAAAGGAGCCAAAGGCGAACTTTCCTATAAATTAAAAAAAGAAAAGAAACATCTCCATAACCACATGAAGATGCCTCTTTTATTTTATTTCCTAAATATTAAATTTATCAATCTGAAATCTGTGCATGTAACCCCTGCAGTGAATTTACTTCTTCATTCTGATCTGCATGTGCTTTTACATAAGCAATTCCTTCTGCTGCCGCTTTCGCTGCTGCAATTGTTGTATAATATGGAATCTTTGCTTTGATCGCACCTTTTCTTAAGTAGCTATCATCATGAATACTGTCTTTTCCAACTGGAGAGTTTACAACAATATCAATATCACCATTTGTGATAAGATCAAGGATATTTGGTCTTCCTTCACTTAATTTATTGACTTTCTCTGCTTTGATTCCTGCTTCATTTAACAGCTTACATGTATTGTTTGTTGCAAGAATCTTGAATCCATCTTGATCAAATGCTTTCGCTACTTCTACGACTTCTTCTTTATCCTTGCGGTTTACAGAGATCAATACAGTTCCTTCTAAAGGAAGTTTCGCTCCAACACCTTCCTGTGCTTTATAGAAAGCTTCCCCATAAGATTTGGATAATCCAAGAACCTCACCTGTAGAACGCATTTCTGGTCCTAGAACTGGGTCTACTTCCTGGAACATATTGAATGGGAAGGCTGCTTCTTTGACTCCATAGTATGGAATTTTTTGTTCTTTTAATTCTGGTACTGGTGATGGTTTTCCTGTTAATTCAGATGTGATGATCTGTGTTGCAAGTGGTACCATTCTCACGTTACATACTTTAGATACCAGAGGTACTGTACGGGATGCACGTGGATTTGCTTCTAATACATAGACTTTTCCACCTTCGATCGCATACTGCATGTTCATCAATCCTTTGACATGCATTTCTTCTGCGATCTTTCTTGTATATTCTTTGATTGTTGCTAAATTTTCTTCTGAAATATGAACGGATGGAAGGATACAAGCGGAATCTCCTGAATGAACTCCTGCAAGTTCGATATGTTCCATTACCGCTGGTACAAATGCGTGCGTTCCGTCACTGATCGCATCTGCTTCGCATTCCATTGCATGATTTAAGAAACGGTCGATCAAAATTGGGCGGTCTGGTGTTACACCAACAGCTGCTTTCATATATCCTGTCATGCTTTCGTCATCATAGACAACTTCCATTCCACGTCCACCAAGAACGTAAGAAGGTCTTACCATCACTGGATATCCGATCTTTCCTGCAATCTCTAATGCTTCTTCTACCGTTGTTGCCATTCCTGATTCTGGCATTGGAATCTCTAATTTATCCATCATTTCACGGAACAGATCGCGGTCTTCTGCAAGATCAATGACAGATGGAGATGTTCCAAGAATCTTCACACCATTTTTCTCAAGTTCTGCAGCGATATTCAGTGGTGTCTGCCCACCAAACTGTGCGATCACTCCTAATGGTTTTTCTTTGTTGTAAATGCTTAATACATCTTCGACTGTTAATGGCTCGAAATATAATTTATCAGATGTATCGTAGTCTGTAGATACTGTTTCTGGGTTACAGTTTACGATAATTGTCTCAAATCCCATTTTCTTTAATGCCTGAGATGCATGTACACAGCAGTAGTCAAATTCGATACCCTGTCCGATACGGTTTGGTCCACCACCTAAGATCATGATCTTTGGCTTGTCTGTAGAAACTGGATTCTTATCTTCTGCGTTATATGTTGAGTAATAGTAAGCACTGTCTGGTGTTCCACTGACATGCACACCTTCCCATGCTTCTTCCACACCGATGGAGATACGTTTATTTCTGATATCTTCTTCTGGGATTTCTAATAACTGACTTAAATATTTGTCAGAGAATCCATCTTTCTTTGCTGCTGTTAACATTTCATCAGATGGCATGTTTCCTTTGCATGCAAGAAGGGCTTCTTCTTCCTCAACTAATTCTTTCATCTGCTCAATAAAGTATGTTTTTACTTTTGTCAGTTCAAAGATTTCATCAACAGTAGCACCTTTTCTTAATGCTTCGTACATGATGAAATGACGTTCGCTTGATGGTGTTACTAATTTCTTTAATAATTCTTCTTTTGTTAAAGTATCGAAATCTTTAGCGTGTCCAAGCCCGTAGCGTCCTGTCTCTAAGCTTCGGATTGCTTTCTGGAATGCTTCTTTGTATGTCTTACCGATACTCATAACTTCACCAACGGCACGCATCTGTGTTCCAAGTTTGTCTTCAACACCTTTGAATTTCTCAAATGCCCAGCGTGCAAACTTGATAACGACATAATCACCGTCTGGTACATATTTATCTAATGTTCCATATTTTCCACATGGAATATCTTTTAATGTAAGTCCTGCAGCAAGCATTGCGGAAACTAAAGCGATTGGGAATCCTGTTGCTTTGGATGCTAATGCTGAAGATCTTGACGTTCTTGGATTGATCTCGATCACGATGATACGATCTGTCACTGGATCATGTGCAAACTGAACGTTTGTTCCACCGATAACCTGTACAGAATCTACGATCTTGTATGCCTGTTCCTGTAATCTCTGCTGGCATTCTTCGGAGATTGTAAGCATTGGTGCAGAACAGAAAGAGTCTCCTGTATGAACACCTAATGGGTCGATATTCTCGATGAAACAGACTGTAATCATATTTCCTTCTGCATCACGAACTACTTCTAACTCTAATTCTTCCCATCCAAGAATAGATTCTTCAACAAGTACCTGCCCAACTAAACTTGCCTGAAGTCCTCTTGCCATAACGGTCTTTAATTCTTCTTTGTTGTACACCAGTCCTCCACCGGCTCCACCCATTGTGTAAGCTGGACGAAGTACCACTGGATAACCAAGCTCATCAGCGATCTTTAGCCCATCTTCCACGCTGTAAGCAACTTCGCTTCGTGCCATCTCGATTCCAAGTTCATCCATTGTCTTCTTGAACTCGATACGGTCTTCTCCACGTTCAATACTATCTACCTGTACACCAATTACTTTGACATTATACTTATCTAAAATACCCTTTTTATATAACTCTTCACATAAATTTAATCCGGACTGCCCACCTAAGTTTGGAAGTAAGGCATCTGGACGTTCCTTCGCAATGATCTCCTCTAAACGTTCTGCGTTCAGTGGCTCAATGTAAGTTACGTCAGCTGTTTCCGGATCTGTCATGATCGTTGCTGGATTGGAGTTAACCAATACGATCTCGTATCCAAGTTTACGAAGCGCTTTACACGCCTGTGTCCCCGAATAGTCAAATTCGCATGCCTGGCCGATGATGATCGGTCCAGATCCAATGATCAACACTTTGTTAATATCTGTTCTCTTTGGCATAAAAATAATTCCTCCTTTAGACTTTGTTATTATTATATAAGAAAATCATCAAAATCGGAATCATTTTGTGAGGTTTTTGTAAAAAATAGAATATTCATATCCTTTTTTCACTGCGGATAAGAATTTCTTAATGTCATTTTATAAATCATTTATATTTGTTTATATTCTGTATATTGAATCTCGAAATGGAAATGACTATACTATAACCATACCTCAAGGAAAAACCTAAAAGATAAGACAAAAAAGAATTTCAGGAAACATCCTACAGGTATAGTTTTTTCATATATATTTTTAATCCTCTCTTTTCAAAAAAGAAAACCATCATACCCCAGGTGGTTTTCTTTTAGATTGTCACTTTTTTATCGATTTTTAATAAAGAAAGGAGCGTATGTTTTTACATGCGGAAAAACTATGTTGGAAAACTTATTTAAATTGAAGGAGAATCATACCTCCGTAAAAACTGAAGTCATCGCTGGTATTACTACATTTATGACAATGGCTTACATCCTTGCGGTAAACCCAAGTGTGCTTTCTGCAGCTGGTATGGACCCTACTGCCGTCTTATTGGCTACATGTATCGCTTCCTTTATCGGAACATTATGTATGGGGCTTACTGCGAACCTGCCATTTGTACTTTCTGCTGGTATGGGATTAAATGCTTATCTTGCATACACAGTTGTTGGCGTAATGGGATATCACTGGCAAGTTGCTTTACTTGCTGTATTTGTTGAAGGTCTGATCTTTATCGTATTATCTTTAACAAATGTTCGTGAAGCAATCTTTGATGCGATTCCATTAAACCTAAAAAAAGGTGTTTCTGTCGGAATCGGTATCTTTATTGCTTTCATTGGTCTTCAGAATGCAAAACTTATTGTTGGAAATGACTCAACATTATTAACGATCACTGACTTTACAAAGGACTTCCATTCTGCTGGAATCTGTTCCTTACTCGCAGTCATTGGATTACTGATCACAGTCATTCTTTACATCAAAAAAGTACCTGGATCTATCCTGATCGGAATCCTTGCTACATGGATCATTGGAATGATCTGTCAGGTAACAGGAATCTATGTTCCAGATATCAACGCAGAATATTACAGCCTGTTCCCTACATTTGAAATGACAGACTTCTCAAAATTGGGAGAAACATTCGGTAAATGTTTCCAGTATGACTTAAGCAAAGTTGGAATCTTTAACTTTATTGCCGTTGTATTATCCTTCTTATTTGTCGATCTGTTTGATACACTTGGAACTTTAGTTGGTGTCAGCACAAAAGCTGGAATGCTTGATGAAGAAGGTAAACTTCCTGGAATCAAACCAGCATTAATGGCTGATGCTATTGCTACTACATCTGGTGCCGTACTTGGTACATCTACAGTTACAACCTTTGTTGAATCTTCTTCAGGTGTTGCTGCTGGTGGACGTACTGGTTTAACAGCTGTTGTCGCAGGATTCTTATTCCTGATCTCAACATTATTTGCACCGATCTTTACAGCAATCCCATCCTTTGCAACAGCTCCAGCGCTGATCATGGTTGGATTTTTAATGTTCGGAGCGATCTCTGACATCAAATTTACAGATGATAATATGACAGAAGCGGTACCTGCCTACCTTTGCATCATCGCTATGCCATTATTCTATAGTATCTCTGAGGGAATCTCTATTGGAATCATCTCTTATGTGATCTTAAATGTAGCTTGCGGAAAAGCGAAGAAGATTACACCTTTGATGTATGTACTTGCAGTATTATTTATTTTAAAATACGCAGTTCTGTAGAGAACAATATAAATTAATATTTAAAAGGAAATTCTGAATTAACAGGATTTCCTTTTTATACTTTATAGGATTTTCGTACAAATTAAAAATAGCCGTATCAACTTATTACTGATACGGCCATTATTATCTCTTCTTATTCTTTTATTCTTAAATCTTATCTTACGATTCTTCGTACACAATTCACTGCTCTGTAATTCGCTGCAGATACGTGAACTCCTGTTGAAGTACTTCCTGCATGAACCACCTGATTATTACCGATATAGATTCCTACATGTCCGACTCCATTGATCATCTCATAACAGATCAGATCTCCTGGCTGTTTATTTGCCCATGAAACAGCTGTTCCACTGTATCTTTGTTCTGTAGACCTATGTGGAAGTGAATATCCAAAATGTTCATAAATCTTCATTGTAAATCCAGAACAGTCAACTCCGCTTGTCAGGCTTTCTCCGCCCCATTTATATGCTAACCCCTTAAATCTCAATGCATATTTTGCGACTTCTTCACCTTTTGCTGCTGTACTTGTTGTCTGTGATGAACTACTTGTTGTGGATGGTTTTGTTTCTGATAAATAATCTGAACTTACATAACAGTACTTTCCTCTGTATTTTACAGTTGTCCATCCTGATTTGTTTCCATAACATGTAATGCTTGTCCCTCTCTTATAAGAACCAGCCTTAGCTGCACTTGTTGATGCCTGCTTTCTGATCGTCAAAGAACTGGCTGTTACATAGCGGGTATATGTACTTGTCTTTGTACTGAAAGCTGTAGTAGTTGTTGCCACTGCTGGCTTCTTTGTTGCCAGATATCTTGTTGCTACATAATACTTAGAATTTTTATACTTAATTCTTGTCCAATCTCCCTTTTTGCTATAACATTTTAATTTTGTTCCTTTCTTGTAGGAGCCCATAACTTTACCTTTTGATGATGCAGTCTTGCGGACAATAAGTGAATTGGCATTTACATATCTATAATAAGATGCATATACTTCATGCGCCTTAGAAATTGTTAAAAATGAAAATATACAACATAAGCTTAATGCAAAAGTTATTGTAGTTTTGATTATTCTATTTTTCATAAATCCTCCTTTTCTTTCTTATTCTACTATTCTTTTCTTAACTTGTAAATATCTTTGTAATAACTCCTTAATATTTTTAATATCCAAAATCAGGACCACCCGTCCAACGGGTGGTTTGCTCTAGGGCTATAAGCCCATAACGAAAAAGGAATCAGTGTTATCTGCTTGATATCACTGATTCCTCTATCTATTGTATTTAAGATTTTATGTATTAACTATTTTACAATTCTTCTAACGCAATTAACAGATCTGTAATTGGCTGTGGATGTATGAATCCCTGTTGCTGTACTTCCGGCATGAACCACTTTATTATTACCAATATAAATTCCTACATGTCCAACTCCATTGATAGCATTATAACAGATTAAGTCCCCAACCTGTTTACTACTCCATGAAACAGACTTTCCATAGCTTCTTTGTGAAATAGAACTATGTGGAAGATAATATCCAAAATGCTGGTAAACTTTCATCGTGAATCCAGAACAGTCTGCTCCCCTTGTAAGGCTCTCTCCACCCCATTTATAAGGATTCCCTATAAACTGTTTGGCATAGTTAGCTACCTGCCGTCCTTTTGATACTGTTGAATTTGTTTTAGATGGCTTAGTCGAAGATAAATAAATAGAACTTACATAAGCACTCTTTCCACTATATTTTATCGTTGTCCATCCAGATTTATTTCCATAGCAGGTAATACTTGTACCTTTCTTATAAGAACCCAGTTTCGCTGAGCTTGTTGTTGCCTTTTTACGAACTGTTAAAGAACTTGCCGTTACATAACGGACATATGTACTACTTTTTGTAGCCGTTGATGGTTTCTTTGTAGAAAGATATTTCGTAGATACATAATATTTGTGACTTCCATATTTAACTTTCGTCCAGTTTCCACTCTTGCTATAGCAAGTAACTTTTGTCCCTTTTTTATAATATCCTGCAACTTTTCCTTTGATAGATGCTTTCTTACGAACTGTTAAGGATCTTGCTGTTATATATCTTGAATATGAAGCATATACATTATGCGATTTAAAGCTTCCTATCGTAAACGATAAAATACAGCAAATACTCAAAATATAAGAAATCACTATTTTTTTGATTTTATGTCTCATATTTCCTCCCATTTTTTGATTTCTTATACATAATACTACTTTTTTCATTTTTTGTAAATATTTTTGTAATGTTTTTGTAATGTTTTTAATATTCCGATTTATGCAAAATTTGTGCAAAAATCGTATTTACAATTATGATATATTTCTAATTCTGTAATTGTTTTATATCTTTACTAACAATAAAGACAATTCCCATTGGTACTTTCATTTTTCCTGTTGTGATTTTATCATCAAAAAATAAATCTTTTTCATAAAGTTGAATATTATAGCTTTGATAAAAAATACATGCTTTGATATTTTTCTTATATCCATTTTTCACATCGACATATTGTGAGGCAGAAATAAATATTTTATTTTTTGGATGAATATTTTCTTCAACAACTTTTTTTAAAATCCTCAGATTTTTATTATTATAATCCTTATTTAATTGATATTCTATTGATAATTTTTCACGAACTTGCATACCACCTCTCGGTGACTCATACCAAGAAGAATAAACTGGTTCTTGTAGTTCCTTTTTTTCATCTTTAACTTTAATATAATATTCTCCAAATCCAATATCTACAACGTTTGATTTATCCGTTATTCTTTTATTTCCTATTATTTTTTTATCCAATGGAATATATTTAATGCTTTCGACATTTGATACATTTTTTATATAGAAGGATAATAAGATATTTTCCATATCTTTTGATTTTTTATCACTTGCAAATATATTTTCTGTCTTTTTTCCTAATGTTATCATACTTAATACACATATAATAACAACTACATATTTTTTTATCTTTTTTTCTATCATCATAATTTCTTTCATGTCCTAAACCATTTTAAGTTAATTGATTATATCAAATAATATTTCTATTGTCTATATTTTATTATTTATGTTATAATTATTTTTTTTAGAATTATCAATAATTTCTTGGATAAATATGCATTAATTATCTTTTCAAAAACTTTGGCAAAAACTGTATAACAAAATAAAAAAGTCCTAAAACCTAGGTAACTCCTAAGTTCTAAGACCTTTGTAAGAAGAGCGATAGACGGGGCTCGAATAATCCTACGTGTCGCTAAAGCACGTAAAAAGGAGGGTTTCAGGGTTCTCTTTTTTCGATTTATGCAAAATTTATGCTATTGTATTTTACCATAATTTCAATTAATATATTATAAAATTAAACCTTTGCTCCTAGCAAAATAAAAAATCAAGCAGAAAATATCTCAAATAAATTCTCTGCTTGATTAAAATCCTTTTATTATCTATTTTTTATAAATCTTCTAATATTTTCCTCACATCTATATCCTAAAATACAAAATAATAATGCTTGTATTCCTCTTCCTACTGCATTATTAATATCTGGAGTTAGAACAATAAAAAATAAAATAAGATAACCAATTCCTATAATTAAATATCTATTATTTTTTTTATTTTTCAATTCATTTCACCTACCTAAAACAAAACAAATACAATTAATCTCGCTCCTATTCCTGCAAATGTTTTTGGAATTCCTACTTTTTGTAATGCATGCTGAATTGCGTCTGTAATTGTCCCCTCTGCATTAGCTGCGATATTAAGAACTGCTGATACTTTTTGATATGTAAGATACTTCTCAACCTTTTCTGCTGCTGCTTTTGGTAATTTTTTTGCAGCCTTTCGAATTGCCTTCTCAAATGCTTTAGCTCCTATATGTTTAAGTTTTTTTAACATTGCTTTAGCTGCTATCTTTGCAGCCTTTGATTTTACCCCTCTTCCATAGCCATTACTCACATTGATATTATCTTCCTTTAATGAATCATTAAAGGCTTGAGCAAATGCACTCATTTCACTTTTAGTTAATGTAGTTTCTGCATCAGATGATTGTGTACTTATTCCGTATATGATATCATTTTCATTAAAAATATCATCATTCAACGATACATCTTCCTCCGTTGCTGTAATTTCATCAGCATAAACATTAACTCCTGAAAGAGCCGTAGTTCCAATAATAACTGAAGATAAAACAATTGCTACATTCTTTTGAAATTTAAAATTCATAGATGTCCCTCCCTATTGCTAGATTGTTATTTCATCAACCATATTAGTCCTACCAATTTTTTATGTCAATAGTTTTTTGTTTATTATTATATACAAAACTAATTGTTTTAATGGTATTGATTTTTTTATCAAAATGATTTAGACTGTAGATACTAGTAGATAGAGGATATGCTATTAGTCTTTGTCGGCAGTAGAGAGCTGGGGTTTGCCGCCTTTCTAATCAAGAATTTTTACTTTATTATTTTAGAATCAAATTATATTTATATATATAAAAAGCAATCAAATTATTGATTGCTTTTTTGTTTTCAGAAAGGAAAATTCTTGAATCCTTGACAGGCTCTACGAAAGGAGGTTTTTATGATAAAATTTTCTATTGTCGACATCAATTTATACTTAATATTAGCATATCATTTAATTTATATAACTATCAACTGCCTGTCTGTCAATCGCAACATTACTACTATATATGTATATGGAAGAATTTGCTTCCTATGTACAAAACGTTGCTTCTAAACACAATTCAAGATTAATTAACATTAATGAAAAAATCAACTCAATGCAGTCACTTGCATTGATAAAAAACGAAAAAAGAAACAATTTAAAAATAGGATTATACTTTTTGATTTCTCACAATTACAAAATTGTCTTAAAACGAAATGCAAAAGGAAACCGGAAATATCAAATTGTAACAGAAGATAAAAAACTTCTTTGTTTACGTTCTACTGTACACGAAAATGATAAAAAATTAAAAGCATTATTTAATGGAGACCATTATAAAGTAACACCAGCGGCTCTATTTCGGTTATCAATTGCACTTTCTCTTACTTTTGAGGACGCATATGACTGGTATCTTGCTTGGGGATATGATTTATCATCTGATGCATATCAATGTGAGGAGTTTGCAAAACTTTTGCGTAAATACTGTATCAAGTCTGGTCATTCATTAGAAGTTTCTGACGTTCACGAAAGATTATATCAGGCTGACCTTTATTCACAAATTCATCATTTAGGTGCATTATATCCAAGAGACCGAAATAAAAAGTAACAGAAACAAGAACAAAATGATATTCTTTATATATAAATACAGCTATATATTTTTAATTAATATATAGCTGTATTTATTATAATTTTAAATCTTAATCTGGTTTATATAAACCAAAACCATGTTCCCGATGGTAAGCTGGTCCTTGTGGCTTTTTACCATTCCAATACTTATCACTTCTTACTTTATCATATAATTTCAATATATTCCAAAATTCTACTCTCTTATCAATATCATATTGAGGATTTCTGTACTTATCTTGTACAATTTTTCTTTCTATTTCCCATTCCTTATCCGTTAATTTTTTTATTCTTTCATAACTATACTTAGGAGCTTCTTTTTTTTAAATAAAATTATATACTCCCACAGCACTTAATATGCCTATACCCAATATCATTTCTTTTATTTTTGCCATATCAATTCCTCCGATATTTCTAATTGATAATCTATTATAAATTATTTTTCTTCATGTCAATAATAACACAAATCTATTCTTATTCATATTTTACAAACATACTTATTTATTTTATTATCTACAATTCTTAAAATTTGCCTTTTTAAATTGTATTAATTTATATACAAAATAAAGTTTTTTTTACTCAATATGAATAATCAATATGCGTTAAACTAAGCTCAACATCGATGTTAGAGTTACAAGTCAATTAGCACAATCAAACGAAAGGGGGTAATCATGAATATACTGAACGTCTGTATTGATGCCGTCAAAACAGTAGGTACAGAACTTATACTCATTGGCATCCGTCCTTATTATAAATATGAGGATGGAAAAAAAGTAGATAAGATTGAGGGTTATCGTTACGAAATCGTTCTCTGTCAACGCAAATATGAACGACTATTTGTCAAAATTGCAGGCGACCAGCGTATTCCTTTTAATGAAGATGAAGGTGGACTTCCAGTCCAATTTGAAAATCTTGAACTTCATGTTTATTATCAATGGAAAACTGGCACTTACGAGATATCCGCCACGGCTACTAACATACAGACCTACAAGAAAGGATAGTAGAAAGGGATGTCTAATCCCTTTCTACTATCTTAGCGTAAAAGGTAGTATTACCTTTTACGTTACAAGTAGCTTGTAGCATCACACATATAGAAAGGAGTGATAATTGAATGAAGAATCCAAATTCTCAATCACGAAAATGGTTATTTACCATTCAAAAACCATCTCAATGTGGCTTATCAAATGAATATGTTCATTCTGTATTGCAAGGCTTAATGACAGTAGATTACTATTGTTTCTGCCGTGAGATTGCAAAAACAGGTTCTGAACACATGCATATATTCATTTACAGTCACTCCCCAATCCGATTTTCAACGGCTAAAAAGCGATTCCCAATGAGTCATTTAGATAAAGCTCTCGGAACTTGCGCCGAAAACCGTGCTTATCTCTTAAAAGAGGGAAAATGGGCATCAACGGAAAAAGCAGAAACTAGCATAAAAGGCAGTTTTCAGGAATGGGAAACAATCCCAGCAGAAGGGAAAGAAACTAATCCACAAAAGAGTAAATTAATTGAGTTAATTCAGTCTGGCATGACAACGAGTGAAATCATTCTTAGCAATCCAAATTATGCGTTCAAAACAAACGATATTAATGTATTGCGAGAGACTCTACTGTCTGATAAATACTCACGTGTTAATCGTGAGTTAAATGTCACGTACATCTTCGGTAGTACTGGTGCTGGGAAAAGTCACTATATATTTGACCACCATTCTCCGCTTGACATCTGCCGTATCACAAGTTATGGTAACAAATTAAATTCGACAAAATTTGATTCCTACCATGGCCAAAATACATTGGTATTTGAAGAATACCATTCGCAGATTTCCTTACCGGAAATGCTCAATATATTAGACATTTACCCATTGCAACTTCCGGCCAGATATAATGACCACATTGCATGTTATAGCAATGTCTATATTGTGTCAAATCTGCCCCTAGATGCTCAATACGCTGATTATCAAGCTTATGATAAAGAAACATGGAACGCTTTTATTCGACGTATCACATCTATTAAGGAGTTCAAACGTAATGGCGTATCTACCATAATTATTGACCATGACAAGAAGGAGTATCTGCTATGACACAAAAAAACAGGACTCAACAACAATTAGGGGATAATTATATCCCCTTAAGAATTGCATATCGTATACAAACATTTATGCGAAGATTAAGAAATGATTTCAAAGTGCAAAAAGTATTCTTTATGTATATAATCATTATGTTATTTTGCAATCTTTTTATCAATGTTACCGTTAATAATTCTATCAAAATGATGGAATCTAAGGTTTCTATGCTAGTATTTGGAGGACTACTTTTATTAGTTTTATTTTTTAAATACAGCGATGGATTTCTTGACAGAAAATACTATGATTTGTTTTTCTCAATAGGATTTAAAAATTCTGCTAACATTCCGCCTATATTGATATCGCAGGAATGTATAGATAATTCAATCCAATTAATTTTTGACAATGTTGGTATACCTTTTTCATATTGGCAAAATCATAAAGAAGAGTTGGAAAGTATATTAAATATTTCTATTTCTTCAATTAAAATTGGAAAAAATAATCGGCAAATTATTATTAACGCATGTCATGGAAAATTTGATTATAGTAAAGATATTTATTGGAATGACGAAAATCATCCACAAAATAAAGGCTCTCTCTTAATAGGAGAGTCTTTATTTAATAAAATATATGTCTCTTTAAATGATTATCCTCATATCCTCATTGGTGGAGCAACAGGTTCAGGAAAGACATTGCTTTTAAAGCTAATACTAATGCAGTGCATCAATAACGGATTTATTGTTAATATCGCAGATTTTAAAGGCGGTGTCGATTTTGGACGTATCTGGGAAAATCATTGTATGTTTGTTACTGACATCTCAAATACGACAAAAAAACTAGATGAAATCATTTCTGAACTAGAAAACAGGAAAAAATTATATGCCAAAAATGGTTATAAAAACATCTCTGAATACAACAATCATGAACTCATCAAACACAAGCGAATTATATTCGCTTGTGATGAATTGGCAGAACTTCTTGATACCACTGGATTATCACCGAGAGAAAAAGAGCCAATTAAAAAAATTCAAAATCAGCTAAGTAGTCTAGCACGTTTAGGTCGAGCATTCGGAATTCATTTGATTCTTGCAACACAACGTCCAGACGCTAATATCATTAGTGGACAGATAAAAAATAATATCAGTTATAAAATCTGCGGACGTGCTGACCAAGTTTTAAGTCAGATTATTCTTGATAATACCGATGCCTCGACATATATTCCATCAGATTCAAAAGGATTGTTTCTAAATCAAGATGGCACATTATTCAAGGCATACCTTTTTGATGAAACAACAGACATACAAGGCGGTGGTCGTATGCACACGGAACAATAACAACTAGGGAAGAACTTTTATCAATCTACTTTCGCCAACTGTTCAGACCTGTTATAATTATTCCTGAAGAGAACCCTGTTAAAAAAGAAATGCAAACTTTAACAGAAAAAAAATTTTTAGAGGAATTTTATAATACAAAAGGTCACAACTGGCGAAAGGATAAAACCTCTGGAAGATATCTTGTATATGTTTATGATGAAGCATATAAAAATCATCGTAAACTACTATCTAAACCAACTAAACAAGCATTAGATAAAGCAGTAATTAAACATTACCATGCAAATGAATCTACCTTTGAAGATTTATATTTTGATTATTACTCATTAAGATTTGGAACAGAAAGCAATTCAACTCGTGACAGGTGGGATTGTACATGGAATACTTATTTTGCGAATAATCCTTTTATTCAAAAACCAATAAGTCAATATTCTTTAGGCGACATTGAAGATTTTGTTTACCCTATCGTAAATAAAAAAATGACTCGTAAGCAGACTCAAAAAATATTGAATATCTTAAAAGAGGTATTTCATCGTTCTGTTTCCAAAGATTATCGTGTAAATAATCCGATGACTGAATTTTCAATTCCTGACTCTTATTTTGTTCGAGAATACGATAAAGATGTTGAAGAATCTGTTTTAAATTCCTTTGAATTTAAACTTTTACAAAAGGAACTTTTTCGAGAAATTGAAGATTTTCCAAAATATTCAACTGCTTTCGCCATCTTACTGGATGCTTATACTGGTGCTCGTGCTGGCGAGGTAGTCGCATGGAAATGGTCTGATATTTCTTTCAAGAAAGGAATTATTTCCATTCGTCGTGCGGAGAGTCGTCATTCCAAACGCAATGAGCAAGGCGAAAAAATCAAAGGTTATGATTATATCATTGGAGATGTCAAAACCAAAAATTCAAGACGTAATCTTCCATTGTCCAAAAATGCTTTGAAAGTCTTACATCTATTAAAGGATTGGCAAAAAGAACATAACATCCATACAGATTGGCTTTTTGTCAACACTGACGGTCAACGTATCACTGCCAGTATCCTTGAACAAAAGTATCGCAGATTATGGAAACGTCTTGATTTAGATTCAGGTAATGGCGGTATCCATTGTTTACGAAAGACTTTTTGTACCGAACTTGCATTAAAAGGAATATCAATCTATGAACTACAAAAACTGATGGGACATTCAGACATTGCCACAACGCAAAAATATTATATAAAGATTGGTATTGATAACGAAAATTCTTTACAATATCTGGAAGCTTTATAGAGTTTATGCAAATTTATGCAAAATCGCAAGAAAACATAGAAATGAAAAAATCCCGAAACCCGCATAAATGCGTGGTTTCGAGACTTTTAACCGAAAGCGATAGACGGGGCTCGAACCCGCGGTCTCGACCTTGGCAAGGTAATGATAAGAGTATTTCTATTGTTTTTCCTTGTTTCTATGTGTATTTTATAGTATCTATTTCTATTATTTATCTCTATTCTACGTAGTTACTTCCTCAAAACTTCCTCAAAGTCACAAATATTTATTTGCTAATCCACGTATTTTATAGTTTCCTTTTAACTTACTAACAACATTTATTGTTTTTGTGTGTACCGCTTGATATGAAATACCTAAACGTTCAGAACATTCTTGTAAAGTCAATTTTTCTATATATCTAAACTTTAGTACTTGTATTTGTGTATCTGTTAGTATGTTTTCTAGTTCTTTCCACAAATCAGACTTTAATTTTTTACAATCGTATTTATGTTCTATCTCCTGTAGGTCGTTATTGCAATCTTTGATAGTATCGCCTATTGTCATATCGTCATTTATTAGTTTGTCCATTGATGAGATACTTACCATATTTACAGCGTCTTTTACTGTTTTTAATCTGCTTTCTGATATACCTAACCTTTCAATAACTTCTTTGTCTGTTGGCTGTTTATCATGCTCTTTTGTGTATTCTTCTAAAAATCTCATATATTTACTAATATCAATATATATATATTTTGGAAGTTTTATAGCACGTTTATTCCTCATATCTCGCCCTATATTCCATTTTATACTATTAGTTAGATATGTTGTAAACTTAACGCCCTTATCGACTTTATATCGGCTCACAGCTTCATACAGATAGATATATGCTTCTTGCATTAAATCATCTTTATCAATTATGTTACCATATCCATTATAACGCTTCAATAATTTGTATAATAGACCAGTATTCTGGTTATATAGTTGCATCATGTTATCATTGACATTCTCGCCTTGCTGTATCCTTTTCACTAATGTTTCGTTGTCTATCATCCTTTTTCACTCTCCCTGTACGCAAAAAGAAGCCCTGTCGTGGGTATTAACAAGGCTTCTTTTTTATTAAATTATCAAATTGTTTTACTGTGGTTTAATAGCGATCTCGTCAAGGCTTTCCAGTGCTTCCGCTCCTAATCTGTCTAAGCATCCCGCGTTAGCTCTTCTAAGTGCGTTATTTGTGGATACTGCGTTCATACAAAAATGCTCGAAGCGTTCAAATGCTTTCATTTCGGCTGTTCCGTTGCTCGTTGCTCCTAATCTGTATGTTGTTAATAGTTTTGTCTCTTTTTTATTTTTGATTGCATAGTTGGCTACAATTCTAATCATCGTTGTATTGAATCTATATTTAAATAAAAGGCTGTCAATTTCTTCTTCTGATACGTCAATACCACTATCCAATAATGCTAATACATTATTGTCAATCCGTTCTGGTGTGATTGTATAGAATCCCTTTAAACAGATATGAAACTCACTCTTTAAGGCTGTAAGTTTCTGTTTTAGATCGTTATAGATTTCCTTACAGCTCTTGTCATATTCTTCATTAGCAAGTAAATATTCTGTTTTTCTTGCACTGGTCCATGAATCACTTACATTAACTGCACTTTTCGCTTCTTTCCATGCCTTTTCTGCTTTATCGTGTTTGGCTTCTACTTCTTCTCTCTGTTTGCTTGCTTCTTCTGTTAGTCTTGCCATTTCAAGGATATATTCGTTAAATGTTTTAAACAAATAGTTACCGCTATCCATCTTTTTTAACATTTCATCCACTTCATTATTGACTTTATCAACGATTGCCTTAGCTTCTTCATTTCCCTGTTCTGCTAATCCCTCTAACTGTCCGATATTATACATATTCTTGTTTCCGTTCTGGTCCAGTTCGTAGCGTTCAGCCTTTACAGTATTGTATAAGTCTCTATCAAAGATTTTATTTAAAATTTTACTCATTATATACCTTTCTGCTCTCGCTCATTTTTAAGCAAAAGTCTTTATAATTTGTTTTACTACACGCGTGTATATCGTGTCGTGAAACATTCTATTGTTTTCATATATCTACGCGTGTATAGTGTCAAGAAACCTGTGTCTATATACCATGATTTCCACGTTGTTCCAAGTTTATATATCTCTCACACCTCACAGAATCGCTTATAGGCTGTTTTATTGCTTTAGGTGTATAAATGCTTATTTATCTCTCTGCAATCTCTTATATTGCCCTACATCGTTTTTTCTTAGTAACATCTTTTCAGTTAAAGACATACTGTTCAGCTTATCAATGCCTTTTTCTTTCTGCTTTGGTGGTTGCTTCTGATTGAACTTAGTTGTAAAGGTAGGTATCTTTCTATCACTTACAAATACGCCTTTTCTTTTCTCTGGTGGTACAACTTCTTCGTACACTTCTTCAATGCTTCTTGTGTTATCTTCTTCTAACGCTTCTAACATTTGCCTGTTGACTTCATTTTCTGTAATGCTATTAATAAACTTTTTACCAGAAAAGAACTTTCTTAAATTTTCCTTATTAGCTCTTTGATTGTTTTCCTTTGCTCTTGCGTCCTTTTCTTCCTGTATCTGTCGCTCTAATGTTTCAATCTGTTCTTTAAGCTCTACAGCTTCTTGATTCTCTGCTTGCTTTCTTTGTGCTTCTTCTATCTCACTTTGATAGCGTTTCGTTTTCTCTACCTGTTTGTTGTAGTCTGCGATTGTCTTATAATTCTGATTCCATGCCTTTCTTAGTGGCTCTTTTTTATCTTCTGGGATTTCAATTTCTAATTCTGCTAAAATCTGCTCATAATTCTGCATTGTCTACCTCTCTTTCACAATATACTTTAGCCAACTCTGCAATCTTTATCATGCTATTGGCTGTATTTTCTAAGTTTCTGACAAATTCTTTAACTTCCAGACTGTTTGACGGCTTATAATATCCGCCATCACTAGAACTGATTATAATTTTGCCATTTAGGCGTTCTCTTTCTACTTGTTTTCTTAATGATCTAACATTGCGAAAACCTAACGCCTGTTTTAAATATTCCGTAGATAAGGCGTTTTCTTTGCCTATATCTAATAATTCAAATATCATTCATATACACCCGCTTTCTAAATTGCCGAGCACAGTATTGCACTGGGCTATTTCTATCTTTTTAGTAAAAGTTGTGAATAAAAACGACACTTTGCCACGTTGTCTCCTTATTTTCCCGCTACGGTATCAATGTACTTTTTGACTTTTTCCATCGAATTAAGCTTTCTTCCATTAACTCTAACGACTGCGTCAGCCTTTTCTGCCATCGCTCTGGCTGTTGGTTTGCCAACTCCTAACACACAGCACAGCTCTTCATCCGTGACTAACAATCTTTTTTTCAAAACATCTATGTCATTACTTGTATACTTTACTTTTTCCAATTTGTACCACCTCTTTTTCTTTTAGTGTTACTTTATTTTGGTTCGCACGTTTTCGTCCTATAACCATCATAACATACAAACATACGTTTTTGGGTACACTCTTTTTTTCAGTAAATCACTGCTTGGTTTGCTTGTCATTTGCCTGTGATGCTACTATGCAAAAAGTCTGGAAAACCGCATAAAACCATAGGTTCTAGCCTGCGATTTGCCTGTCATGCTGTATGATTAAACGCAAAAAAAGAACCAGACCTAAGATATATAAGTCTGGTCCTTTGTATTATTTACTTGTTACGCTGTAAATCCGTTCTTTCTTAGCTCTCTCGCAATGTCAAATAGATTTAAATAATAATTATTACAGATCATTCTTTCATTGTCTGGAAGTACTTGAATTTGTCGCATCATGTCCGTTACTGCCTGTTCAAATTCTTCATTGTTTAGCTGTGTAAGTTTAAGAAGTAAGTTTGCTGTGGCTTTGTTTAGCTTGTCAGCCTTATCACTTCTGCGACACTCTACATTGCTTGCATTTTCAATTTTATTATTCTGCATGATAAAATACCTCGCTTATTTCTTAGAATTAATTTATGGCTATTCTGTTGCGTTCTGTGACGCTTTGTGTTATGGTTTGGTTGCACTATCTAAACCTTTTTGTTATAATCAAACAACAACAAGGTTTTTGTATTGGTCCATACATGGGTTCGCTGTTCATGTATGGACCTTTCTTTTTATAACTGCGATAATCCAGACAGTATGAAAGCTACTGCTATTACTGGACTTATTAACTGCGTCAGCATTAACAAACACCCAATAACTATGATCACTCGCCCTAAATGTCTATCTTGCATGATTCCACCTCTTTCAAATTTGTTTAGGCTGTTGCTTTCTTTTTCCTTGAATTTGCTATACTTTCTAACAAAAATTCAAGTTCGCATAAATAACCTTTTTTCTTTGTTTCTTTCGTCACAGCTTCTTTAAACTGTCCGTTTCCATTGATAAATACAGTTTTAAATTCGTTCGTTGTTACCGCAGGATTATTTATTGCAATGACATTATTTAATTTTTCATACAATCCCCTATATTTTCCGTCTGAATGATTGATAATTTCTTCAAATTCTGGTGCTTTTGTCAATGACGGACAATAAGTGTGATACATTTCAATAACTTCCTCTGCATCCTGTGGGCAATCAGATTCTGCACAATTATTATTTATACTATCCTTATCTATACTATTCTTACCTAACCTATCCTGTGGAAACCGTTGGTTTCCATTTGGTTTACCAGAAAATTTATTATTCGATTCTTTTTCTATATTGTTTAATTTATTTCGTAAACCATTGGTTTCCATTTGGTTTACGTCTTGTGTGTCACTTGGTAAACCATTGGTTTCCATTTGGTTGCCATTAAGTACATATTTTTTTGCAGATTCGTCAATACTGATCTGGTTTCTTTCATTTACGTAAACTGTTGGTTTGTATCTGTCTTTTCTTAGTTGGTTATTTTGCAACCAGTCTGTTATAACAATGATTCCTGTATCAAATTGAATGATAAAACCTGTATTGATTAGTTCGTTTAAATTTTCTTTTGTACTTTCTGTCATTTTTATAATTCTCATTGGCGAACCTATAAAACCATCATCATCAGCCCTTACACCTAATTCAAAATATAAATATCTTGCATCCTTTGACATACACGCAAACTTGTCCGTGTCTACCACGTCAAGGCTAAACATTCTCCGCCTTGCCATCTTCTAACACCTCGCTTTCTGCCTTAATACCCATTCTTTCAAACAAATAAGCTCTGTTGACGTTTCCAGAGATAGTCATATAGCCTTTTTCTTTTAGCTCATTGTTTAACTGTCTCATGATTTTGTACGCTGTGGACTTTCCGCAGTTCAATAGTTCGCTTACCTCGTCAGCTTTTGCAAATACTGTCATATTCTTCACTCCCTTTCATAATCTACATAGCTACATAACGCTTTATTAAGGCTTTCTAGTGCTGTTTGTTCTCCTATCACGCCGTAATTGGTACGAAAATGTATGTCGTCCTGTACGTTCTGGATCGTACAGTTATACAGCACATAATACTTGATAAATCCTTTAATGATTTCCAGATCACTAAGGTTTCCGTGTGCTAGATCAAACAACCAGATTTTCATATTATCGTTGTACCTCATATCTCGCCGCCTTTCATTCATTCTAAAGCCATGCCACGACCTTTTTTTACTCAATAATCTGTTCTACTTTGACATTTAATGCCTTGGCAAGTCTGCCTGCACACATTGGCGTCACTTCTCTGCTGTTTAGAATCACGTTAATTCGTGCCCTACTGCACCCATAAGCGTTTGCTAATGCTGTGATTGACATTAGGTTATTACCTAATTGAATATCAATTTTTTCTCTGCTTAATTTTAATTTGTTCACTGTATCACCTCTTTTCTAAATAGTTTTCTATTTGCATTATCATAATAACAACTAGTTTTCTATTTGTCAATGATAAATAAATAGTTTTCTATTTACAAAAAAGTATTTTCTATGTTATCTTATTGTTTAAGAGGTGCATAATGGATATAGGAACAAGAATAAAAGAATTAAGAAAAGCTAGAGGAATGACACAGAAAGAACTTGCAAAAAAAACATCTCTGTCAATAGCTTCAATTCAAGGTTATGAACAAAAAAAATACAAACCAAAATTAAATACAATCGCTAAAATAGCCGTTGCTCTTGACGTTCTGTTACTGGATTTAGTAGACACAGACGACCCAATATTACAAAACGAAATAACTGCTATAAATATACCAGACTTGAACTATATAAATTCTGTTTTAAGGTCAACGCGTTCTCAAAATATTTATGAATTAAACCGAATACTAAGTGATAAAAATGACATACAACAATTATTTTGGGATTTATTAACCAATTTCAATTTATTGAATGAGTTCGGAAAAAAGGAAGCTGTTAAACAAATAGAGCTATTTTCCAAAATACCAGATTATAGAAAAGAAGATGATAAACAAGAGTAAAAAAATAACCGCCACTTATAAAAAAGTGGCGGTGTCCGTTTTACTTTTTAGACAAAAGTAAAAGAGAAGAATTTAAAATTAATACAATTATTATACTAATAAAATACACATAATGCAAGGGATATATAAAAATATTCATTCTAAAGCCATGCCACGACTTAGAAAGGATTTTTATATTATGAGTGTACAAATAGCAACATGGACAAACAAAAAAGGGATTCAAACAAGATATTATGCTGTTGTCTGGAATCCTACCACACACAAAAAAGTACGTGGAAAGAATCGCAAAAAGAAAAAAGACGCTGTACTTGATGAAGCAAAAATCATAAAAGAACTTGCTTCTGGAAGTCACAGCGTCACAGATCATGAAACATTCGGTCGTTGTGCTGAATTATGGCTTGAAACTGCCCCAAACTTATACAGACCTAGCACACTAAAGACATACAAATATTATTACCCTAATTATATTAAGAATGTCTTTGAGAGCTTGCAGATTGACCATATACAACCTTTAATGATTCAGAGGTATGTTAATACCCTTAGTGCAAATTACAAGCCCGAAACGGTAAATAAATGTATTAACATACTATCAAACATTTTTAAATTTGCTATACAGACATTAAGGGTATTAGCTCCGACCGATAACCCAATGATCGGAATTAAACGTCTAAAAAAACAATATGAAAAAAAAGTAACATGGACAGACGAACAAATATCAAGATTCTTGAATAGTCCAGTTATCAAGGCGAACCACTATTACCCAATGTTCTGTGTATCGTTATTGTTAGGTTGTCGCCCTGCTGAAGTCTGCGGTCTGTGTGACGATGATCTAATAAACGAATATCAAGAAATAACCATACACCGAACACTTGATAAAGACGGCAATACAAACGACACGAAAACAACCGGTTCAATACGTGCTTTATATCTGCCCGACAAGCTGTATTGCATCATCAAAGACACACAGACACGCAAATTACAGCTTAAAAGCTACCACCCCGATTATCAGCACGACTTTTTATTTACAACTGTTAAAGGGCGACCAGTGAACCCAAACCGCTATTCTATGTACTTTAGAAAAGCATTAAAAGAGTTTAACAATAAGGAAGTTGAACCCTTGCCACTGATTCCATTATATAATTGTCGTCATTCATTTGCAACGAACAACTATGAACGTGGTGAGAGTGACAAGGTGTTATCTGATATTATGGGGAATAGCCCAAAGACGTTTATACAATCATACGCCCACATTAGACGTAGACAATCAGACAAGGCAGTTATTGAGTATGTTGAAAAAATATTTTAAAAACTTCCTCAAAAAACTTCCTCAAAAAATAACACGACACGACACCAGAAAACTAAAAAAGCACTGAAACCGCATAAATACGTGCTTTTCAGTGCTTTTTATTTAGAGCGATAGACGGGGCTCGAACCCGCGGTCTCGACCTTGGCAAGGTCGCGCGTTACCAACTACGCCACTATCGCATATTTATTTTTTCGGAACAGATAATATATTATCGTATTTATCCTTTCTTGTCAACATCTATTTTTATTTTATTGTCATAATTCATCCACTATAGTAAAATAAATCTAACATATATCCATCGTTGGTGGAGAATTAAAATCCTATACGAAAATGATGAATGAAGCCAGAGATCTTGCAACTGATCGAATGATCGAAGATGCTCAAAATATGGGAGCTGATGCTGTTATTAATGTCAGGTATTCTTCAGTTATGCAGGGTGCAGCTGAGATCATTGTTTATGGAACAGCTGTAAAATTCTTATAAACTAACAAAAAGGTACTGAATTCCTCTTCTGTCTAAATTGGAATTCAATACCTTTTTATTTATTTTCTCTCTATAAATTATAATAAAGATTTATATAATCCAATAATATCTTCTACACTTGCATCTTTAGGATTTCCTGGTGCGCATGCATCTGCATAAGCTGATTCTGCTAAAAACTGTAAATCTTCTTCTTTTACAATTTCTTTTAAGTCTGCTGGTATTCCGACATCTGCTGATAATTTCTTAACCGCATCAACGGCTGCTTTTCTGTATTCTTCCTGTGTCATATCTTCGACACCTTCAACACCCATTGCTTTTGCGATATATTTGTATTTGTCTCCTGTTGCATCTGCATTGTATTCCATAACTGTTGGAAGTAAGATTGCATTAGCTACTCCATGAGGTGTGTCATAAACTGCACCTAATGCGTGAGCCATAGAATGTACGATTCCTAGTCCTACGTTTGAGAATCCCATTCCTGCAATGTACTGTCCCATTGCCATTCCTTCTCTTCCTTCTGGTGTATTTTCAACTGCTCCTCTTAAGTTCTCAGAGATCAGTTCGATTGCTTTGATATGGAACATATCTGTCATTTCCCATGCTGCTTTTGTTGTGTATCCTTCGATCGCATGCGTTAATGCATCCATACCTGTTGCTGCTGTTAATCCTTTTGGCATAGAAGACATCATTTCTGGGTCGATCACTGCGATAACTGGAATGTCATGTGGATCTACGCATACGAATTTACGTTTCTTTTCTACATCTGTGATTACGTAGTTGATCGTTACTTCAGCTGCTGTTCCGGCTGTTGTTGGTACTGCGATGATTGGTACACAAGGCTTCTTAGTATCTGCAACTCCCTCCAAGCTTCTTACATCTTCAAATTCTGGATTGTTGATGATGATTCCGATAGCTTTTGCTGTATCCATGGAAGATCCACCACCGATTGCGATCAGATAGTCAGCCTCTGCTGCCTTAAATGCTGCAACTCCTGTCTGTACATTTTCGATCGTTGGGTTTGGTTTGATCTGTGAATATACTTCATAAGCAAGTCCTGCGTTATCTAAGACATCTGTTACTTTCTTTGTAACTCCGAATTTTACAAGATCTGGATCAGAACAGACAAACGCTTTTTTGAATCCACGTTTTGTTGCTTCTGTTGCGATTTCCTGAATTGCTCCTGCTCCGTGATATGATGTTTCATTTAATACGATACGATTTACCATTTTGTACACTCCTTTTTTCCTTGACAATTTTTTAACTATCTTTATTATAAAATTGTTTTTTCACGAAAACAAGTTACACATTTGGCAAAATGTAAAAAATGTTACACATTATCAAAAGTGTAACATTTTCTTATCTTTATATATCTTTAAATAAATCATAAAGTTTCGGTGGCATCGCTTCGATCAGCTGATCTGCCAACTGTTCCGGTGACATCTTCATTCCTGTTGTCGCCCATTCTACAGTCATTGCAATCGACCCTCTGCAATACATTCTCAATAAGAATTCTAATTCCTCTGGAATTTTATCAGCGCCCTGTTTGTGAATGATATCACAATAAAACTGATAAATACACTGATAATCGTACTCCATCAGACAATTCTGACTTTCACTTGAAAATGCTGCAGCAAAAAATTGTCCTTCACCTTTGATGAATTCAAACTTCTTAATAAGACCTTCCCTCAACGTCATACTGATACCCATCTGTTTAAATGACATCTGTGCCAACACATCAAAATACCAGTTGATCAGATCATATTTGTCTTTAAAATGTCGGTAAAAAGTGGGACGAGTTACATCACACTGATCTACAATCTGTTTGACCGTGATCTTGTCTACTGGAGTATGTACCAGTAATTCTTTCATTCCATTTGCTAATTTATATTTCATCTTCTCTGATGCATCCATCTTATTCCCACCTTCTTTCGTATATGGTTCTATTTTACCTTATTACTTATATTTACGAAAGACAAAAAGGCGATTATCTGTTTTTTCTGCATTTTTAAAATGCATTTCTTATCACAGATCATCGTCTTTTTATTTATTATCAAAAAACTTCATGCTTAATAGGCGGCTTTTCCTCTTCCACCACATAAACTATCAAATTCTTTTAATTTATTTTTTGCCTGCTGTGAAACATTTCTTGGAACTTGAATCTGAACTACTGCGTATTGATCTCCTTTCTGGGATGGATTCTTCATCAGTGGCATACCTTTGCCACGTAGTCTGATCTTAGATCCTGACTGAGTTCCTTCTTTGATCTTGCAAATAACATTTCCATATAATGTTTTGATCACAGCTTCTCCTCCACATACTGCGGTGCTAAACGGAACATTGATCGTTGTATACACATCATTTCCTTTTCGTTCAAATCCTGGTTTTTCACCAACGGTTACTTTCAGGAATAAATCTCCTGCTTCTCCACCGCCCATTCCTGGATTACCTTTTCCTCTTAAACGGACGCTTTTTCCAGTATCAATTCCGGCTGGAATGTGAACCTGCAGTGACTGGGTTACACCATTTTGATCCTGCAGATGAATGACTTTATCACAGCCAGTTACTGCTTCGTCAAAGCTGATGGAAATATCGGCATGAGCATCAGAACCTTTCTGTTTAAATGAACCACTTCTGAATCCACTGCCACCAAATCCACCAGAAGATCCAAAACCACCCTGATGGAAACTGCTTCGATGGAATCCTTTACTTCTGTTGCTACCTCCGAACATACTTCCGAAGATATCACTAAAGATATCATCACCATCTCCACCTTCAAAATGGAACTCCTGATATCCTCCATGATTTCCACCATAGTTCTGATAATTTTTATAAAATTCAGATTCTGCACCGGTTCCGTCAAAGGCAGCATGGCCATACTGATCGTACAGTTTTCGTTTCTCTGGATCACTTAAAATATTATAGGCATCCGTCACTTCTTTGAATTTCTGTTCTGCTGTTTTATCTCCAGGATTCATATCTGGGTGATATTTTTTTGCCAGTTTACGATAAGCCTTCTTGATGGCTTTTTCATCTGCAGTTTTGCTGATTCCAAGAACTTCATATAAATCACGTTTTGCTGCCATTTTGTTTCACCTTCTTTTCCTTTCTCTCCTCAGATATAAAGAATTCCCCGGGAATCTGATCATCCCGGGGAAAGTTCTTTTATCCTTCGATCGTGACGAATTTCTTTTCTTCCACTTTCTTCTCCGGAGCTTTCTTCGGAATATCCAGCATCAGAATACCATTCTCATATTTACCGTGGATATCTTTTTCTGTGATATCTTTGCCAACATAAAAGCTTCTGCTCATATTGCCTGCATAACGCTCACGGCGGATGTATTTACCTTCTTTGTCTTTCTCGTCTTTATCAAGTCCTTTGGCTGCACTGATCGTTAAATAACCATCTTTCAGTTCCGCTGTAATTTCATCTTTCTTGAATCCTGGAAGGTCGATCGCTACTTCGTAGTTACCGTCTTTTTCCTTCACATCTGTCTTCATCAGGTTCTTTGCGTGTTTACCATACAGTTCTTTATCAATATCTGGGAAAGAAAAATCCATCCAGTCGTCGTTAAATAAGTTTCCTCCAAAAATACTAGGCATCATCATCATAAGTCATCTCTCCTTTTTCTTTATAATAATGTTTTGGCGTGTCAGGTTTGGATTCCTGACACTTGCCTTTTATGTGAAGCGTATTGAGAAGTTCTCAATACGACTTGTTGTATCTTGTTGGGCCTTCGGTTCTTTGGCTTCTCTCTTAAGCCCTTCCCTCTTGCTCTAGTTGTAATATAACACCTATTATTAGCACTGTCAAGAGGTGAGTGCTAATTTTTTTAAAATTTTTTATTTCATAGGGGATTTCATCAAAATTTCCTATGAAATAAAAAATAATCGTCTGGAAAAACAGCATTAGAAAATTCTCTAGCTGTCTTTCCAGACGATCATTTATTTTTTATCATATACTGAAAAACTTCAGTTGACCAAGATACAAATTATAATTCCTTAGCTAATTTAGCTTCACGTCGCTTCTCTAAATTAGAAACAATAATACTACAACTAGCATCTCCAGTAATATTAACAGTAGTACGTCCCATATCAAAAATACGGTCAACTCCTGCAACTAACGCAATACCATCTACTGGAAGTCCTACAGATGTTAATACCATAGCCAGCATGACCATTCCAGCTCCTGGAACTCCTGCTGTTCCGATGGATGCTAAAGTTGCTGTTAAAATGACTGTTAACATCTGAGATAGCGTTAAGTTAATTCCGTAACAAGATGCAATGAAAATTGCACAAACGCCCTGATAAATGGCTGTTCCGTCCATATTGATCGTTGCTCCTAATGGAAGTACAAAAGATGCGATCTCACGATCTGATCCTAATTTTTCTACACATTCTAAGTTGATCGGAAGTGTTCCTACAGATGATGCACTGGAAAATGCGAACATGATTGCTGGTAACATTCCTTTGAAGAACTGTAATGGACTTAATCCACCCATTGTTTTGACTGCCATAGAGTAAACAACAACTGCATGTACGATATAGCAGATATATGCTGCTAATAATACCATTGCTAAAGATCCGATGATCATTGCTCCGTTTTCAGCGATTACTGGACATAATAAGCAAAATACACCGATTGGTGATAATTTTAAGATCATTTCCATACATTTCATGAAGACTGCATTCAGATCATTAAATGCTGTAACCAGACGATGGTTCTGTTCTTCTCCGATCAGGATGATTCCGAATCCAAGTAAAACCGCCATAACGATAACCTGTAACATATTGGCTTCAACCATTGGTGATACAAAGTTTGATGGGAAGATATTTACAAGTGTATCCATTAAAGATGTTGTTTCTCCCATTTTATAAGACAAGTTTGTTGTTGCGATAACTGGGAACATTCCTTTAAAAAGGTTTCCCCCGATCAGACCGATCGTGATCGCAAATGCTGTTGTACACATATAATATACAACTGTTTTTAATCCGATAGATCCAACCTTCTTGATATCACGCATAGAAATGATTCCACACATAATAGAGAATAATACGATTGGAACGACGATGAATTTTACAAGATTCAGGAAGATTGTTCCAAATGGTTTGATATACGTGTTTGCAAATGTTGCATGATTCTGCATCAGAAGTCCTGCTGCGATAGCTAAGACTAACGCAATGAAAATCTGCATTGCCAAAGACATTTTTTTCTTTTCTTTCATAGTATCTCTCTTTCTAAACTCAAAAATTTAATAGGCTCAAAAATAAGGCACTGCTCCATTGCAATGCCTTATTTTCTGCATTTTTCCTTGATGATTTTATCATAATCATCTTGTGAAATCAATATATTTATACTTGGAAAACATGATAAAACTTCTTTTTAACTTACTTTAAATGAAAGAAGATCATCTCTACTTAACGGTCTTGTATAATAATATCCTTGAATCAAGTCTACACCCCATTCTTCTAATAGTGCAACTTCTTTTTGTGTCTCTACACCTTCTGCAACAACTTTATGCCCAAGATTCTGCAAGATCGATACCATATTCTTGTATAATAATGCGATCTGCTGGTCTTCACAAATACCATCTAACATAGAATGATCAAGTTTCACTGTTGAAAATGGCAATTTCAAAATAGTATTCAAATTCGCATACCCTGATCCGAAATCGTCCAGACAGATTTCGATTCCAACTTCTCGAAAATCTGAAATTGTCTTGTATAATTCCTCACTGTACTCTGTTGCAACTGTTTCTGTCACTTCAAACTGAAACCAGCTGTATGGAAGTTCTAATTCATTGATGATCTTAAACAGTTCCTGACTATATCCAGTTTTCAACAACTCTAATGGTGAAAGATTGATCTTGATGCTTCCAATCTGTTTCATAAGTGCCGTATGACTCTTCATAAAGCGACAGATTCTTCGAAATTGCAGCTTTCCAAGTTCAATGATCTGTCCATTCTTCTCTGCAAGATTAATAAAGATATCTGGCGGGATCATTCCCAAGGTTGGATGTTTTAAACGACTTAATGCCTCCATTGTCACATAATGGCCATCTTTTACCGAATATAATGGCTGATAATATACTTCGAACAGATCATCCTCAATCGCAGTATTCATATATTTCTTCACACGCTGTTCATATAAGAATCCCTGTCTTGTTGTTTCGCTATTCTCTATCAACGTTGTCTTATCTGATTTTGGTTTTAACAAGATCAGATATTCAAGGTATGCCAACATCATATCATTGTCCACAAGCTCTTCAGCATCTGTTATTCCACAGATCGTTGCTGGAAAATCAATCATCTCATCTCCAATATCAAATGGTGTCTGAAACAGCTCCATTACTTCTTGTTTTGTTTTTTCATAATCTGCTTGACTCATAGAAAAGATCAAAAACTGATTCCCATGAATTCGAAAAATATAATTTCCCTCTGTAATCTGATTTAATTCATCTGCAACATCGATCAGCAACTTGTCTCCTACACTGTTTCCATATAATTTATTCACCTGTTTTAACTTCCATATACTGATCTGTAATACATAGAATTTCTGTCCTCGTTTCATCTGTTCTGGAATCCACTGATTTAAATATCCTTTGGCAAATACGCCCGTTAGACTATCAACAACTGTCTGTGGATTATAAAGTGTCCAAAATACAATAAAAATACCAATGATCAGACCAAATTCCGTCAACAAATATTGTGAATAAACAGCCTCGATCGCTGTACATACGAATCCAACTACAACAAATTCCCAAACAGCACGAAGTTCATTTTTCCCATACTCATCTTGATGGAAAATGAAATTATACATTGCTATCACAACAAAAAAGAACGTATAGATATATATCATCAAATACCATGGCCCATATAAATATTCTCCATTTGTATTACAATAAAAAAACTGCCCATGAAAGATATTAAGGATCACAAGAGACTCCATAAAAATGACTGGAATCATACCAAGCATGATATTTCTTTTTTTCATCTTATGCTCACAATATCTCAAGATTTGTATCAACCCATAAAACACATATGGGATCAATACTTCCATCAGATATAAAAATGTCGTAACCCCAATGATCAGCGAATTATATGCTGGATTCCTCTTCTGGATCAACATACAGCTGATCAGATCTGAAATACTGCATAGCACAGCTCCAATGATAAAGATCCAGAAAAGCTTTCCACTAATTCCTGTTAATTGTTTGTATCTTACAAAATGAACAAAAAGGATCAAGAGAAATATCAATCCTGCGATCAAAAAGTCCATATTATATTGAATCATTTCCCCCACTCTTTCTTCTCTTCTTGCTTTTTATGATAGTTTCCTTCGGGTCAAATCTTGCATAACCAACAGACACATATAGCAGCCTTATATCTCCAATTCTAATATTCCCCTTGAAATTTTATGTTTTCCCCTATGTATTTTAGTATATCATTCTAAAAACAATTTTGGAATCATGATTTCAATATAAAATGTATGGCAAACATGATCTGTAATACGAAGATTCCAGGAATCCCTAATTTAAAATACCATTTTCTTGTCTTATGATGAAAGACTGTCATCCCGATCATGGCTCCTATCGAACCGCCGATCAGTGCTAAACCGATCAGTTTTTTCTCTCTGATGCGCCATTGTCTTGTCATCGCTCTCCATTTATCTAGGCCGTATAAGGCAAATGTTATAATATTTATAATGATCAGATATAAATGTATATATGCCGATTGCATTTGTAAGTCTCCTCTTTTGCTCTCACAACTTCTTCCACATGTTTCGCAACCGTCGTACAGCATCCTCCGACTGCACTTGCTCCTGCTTTCATGTAGCTATATGCATATTCTTCGAAAGATAATGCAAACTGTTTTCCAAACCAGACTTGCCGTCTCACCGATTCGGTAGTATTCTTTCATCTATGATTCACTCTTT
>OLOL01000719.1_pt1 | contig 32697 bp, 29 predicted proteins | sample 1673081 | NCBI WGS metagenome assembly OLOL01 (sample SAMEA3136753, study PRJEB25190) | human gut metagenome
TTTTCTCTTACAGAAAGATCTGCAATGATTCCTTCTACTTTACGATCTTCCGGACAATATGCCATTCCTTTATGCATTGCATCAATTGGTGCTTTGACATCTAATTTTTCTCCTTTGACATATAATTCTCCTCCATCTGGTTTATCTGCTCCATAAATCGCTCTTACAAGTTCAGAACGTCCAGATCCTAATAATCCAGATAATCCAACAACTTCTCCTTTATGGATCTTAATGTCAAATGGTTTGATCGTTCCTTTATGATAAAGACCTTTTGCTTCGATCACAACTTCGTCGCTTTGTTTCTTTGATGATGTTCCACTTCCTTTGATGTCTGCCAGATCATCAAATTCTTTTCCCATCATTGTTGCAACTAATTTAAATCTTGGAAGCTCTTCTGTCTTATATTCGCCTACAAAATGTCCATTCCTAAGTACTGTGATCCTGTCACAGACTGCATAGACCTGTTCCAAAAAGTGTGTTACGAATACGATCGCTGTTCCGCGTTTCTTTAGCATATTCATAACCTTAAATAATTTCTCAACTTCTCCTTCATCAAGACTTGATGTTGGTTCATCAAGGATCAATACTTTTGACTGAATGTCAACTGCTCTTGCGATCGCCACCATCTGCTGAATCGCTACGGAATAGTTTTCCAATTCCTGTGTGGCATCAATTTCTAATTCCAGATTATCAAGGATCTTCTGTGCCTGTGTATTCATCGTCTTCCAGTCGATCCTCCCCATTTTCATTGGTTCTCTTCCGATAAAGATATTTTCTGCTACCGTTAGATTTGGACACAGGTTTACTTCCTGATAAACGGTGCTGATTCCATTGTTTCCCGCTTCTTGAGGGGATGTGTTAATAATACTTTTTCCATCCATGATGATCTCACCTGTCTCAAATTCCTCAACTCCTGTAAGAACTTTGATCAGTGTAGATTTTCCTGCACCATTTTCTCCCATTAAGGCATGAATCTCTCCTTCTCTCAATGTAAGCTGTGCATCGGACAGTGCTTTCACTCCCGGGAATGTTTTATTAATATGTCGCATGGATAGAACTGTCTTCTTTTCATCACTCATGACAATTCTCCTTTCTTTTCATGATTTTTGAGCCGATTTTAATGAAAATGCCCTGATTTTTGGTATAAAAATTACAGGATAAGTCAGATTGTTCTGACCCAGAGCCTGCAATCTTTATTTGTAGTATGATTGTTAATAGTTACATGTGTGTACTTAAGGGGATTTTCAACAATGTTTATTAATATGCACGTTTGTTAATAACTTCTTTTGTAGTATTATCTTTTGTAAATACCTGCTCATCTACATACTGGATCTTATCTACTTTTTCACCTTTCATGATCTTCTTAGCTAATTCAGCTACACGAGGTCCATGAAGTGGGTTACATTCAAATTCAGCATTGATCTCTCCAGACTGAACTTTCTTTAATGCTGCTTTGATCGCATCGAAAGAAATGATCGTTACGTCTTTACCAGGTGTTTTTCCTGCTGCTTTTAATGCATCGATTGCTCCGAATGCCATGTTATCATTCTGTGCTACTACAACATCAATGTCTTTGTTCTGTTTTAAGAAAGATTCCATAACTTCCTGACCTTTTGCCTGTGTAAATTCTCCTGTCTGAGAAGCAATGATCTTGAAGTTTTTCTGATCTTTGATTCCTTCTTTAAATCCTTTTGTACGTCCGATTTCTGCAGAAGAACCAATCGTTCCCTGTAATACAGCGATGTTTACGTCACCTTTTTCTTTTCCCTTTTCTTTAATTAACCATTCAGCCGCTTTCACACCTTCTTTTTTGAAGTCTGATCCAACCCATGCTGTGATCAGTGAATCATCAGAAGTTTTGATCTGACGGTCAACTGTGATAACTGGAATGTCAGCTTTCTTTGCTTCTTTTAAAACTGTTTCCCAACCTGTTTCTGTTACAGGTGCGATTGCGATCACATCAACACCCTGTGTGATAAATTCTCTGACCGCTTTTGTCTGATTTTCCTGTTTCTGCTGAGCATCTGCAAATGATAATTTAAATCCGTTCTTTGCTGTTAATTCAGATTTCATAGACTTTGTATTCGCTACACGCCAATCACTCTCAGCTCCAACCTGTGAAAATCCGATGTTGATCTCTGAAGTTTCCTTCTTTGAAGAACCACTGTCTTTCTTGTTTCCTCCACCACAACCAGTAAGCATTGTTCCGATCATCATTGTTGCAAGTAAACCTGCAGCCACCTTCTTAATACTTCTTCTCATTATGATTTCCTCCTTTTTCTTTTTTAATTTTTTCGTTTTCCTTAATTACAAGTTATATTTTACTTGAAATTGTATTTCTTTCAATGCAATTTCTTTTGCATTCGGTGGATTATTTTATGAAATTTTTATCTTGTCTGTTTAAAGTTTGATTTTTTTTGATAATGGTTTGAATTTTTTTGATTTTTGATTATTTTTTCTCTGCTTGTCTAGTCTTCGGTACAACTACGATCACCTTAGTTCCAATATCTGGTTCACTTTCAAGGATCAACCCATATTCTTCTCCATAATATAATTTAATCCGCCGATTTACATTTGCAATTCCAAACCCTGTTGTCCTGTTTACCCATATATCTTCATACATTTCTTTATTGATCTGAACTACCTGCTCAGGCTGCATACCAACTCCATTATCTTCAACAATCAGGAATATATTATTTTCATCATCTACACTGGAAATCTTTATCATTCCTTTTTCTCTTTGTTTTTTCAATCCATGATATAATGCATTTTCTACTAATGGCTGTAAAGTGATCTTTACAATATCATTTTTCTTGATCTCATCTGGGACATCAATAGAATATTCCATAATATCCCCGTATCTTAATTGTTGTATCTTTAAATAATTTTCAACATGCTCTAATTCTTCCCTGATCGTTATCTTATCTTCTCCGTGACTTAAACTTGTACGGAAAAAGCCAGACAAGGCAGCTACCATTTCTACCACTTTGTCATCCTGATGATCAATGGCAAGCCACATGATCGTATCCAATGTATTATAAAGGAAATGTGGATTAATCTGCTCTTGTAGTAACTGCAGCTCTTTTTTTCGAAGATTTTGTTGTTCTACTTTTACATCTTCGATCAATCTCTCTACCTTTTGTGCCATATGTTCGAAATTATTTGTTAAGATCTGCAGCTCTTCTGTTGTATTTTGAGGTCCATGTACATCAAAATTTCCCTGCGCCACTTCCTTTGTCATCTCACATAACTGTCTGACTGGATAACTAATGCTTTGCGAAATCAATTTCGATAATTTCCATGTTATCAGAGACAAAAACAATACAGCGATCAATGTGATCGTGATCGTATGCATGATTTCTTTTTCCAGTTTTACACGCATACTCTCCATATTCCCAATCTCATAGTAAATGTATTCGGATACTTTTTCTTTAATGATCTCTGTAAATACATTCACATTTAATCTTAATCTCTGATTATTTTCCATATAATCGTTTTTTAGATCTGAATGTTCAATTTCTTCAATGGAAATCTTCAGATTATCCAACAGTTTTCCTATCTGTCTCGTTCTTAATTTACTTTCATCTGTTACAGCATTTTTATTCAGTTCCTTTACCAGCTCCTTCGCTTCCTTAATCTCCTCATATGGTTTCATCGCATCAAAACTCTCTGCACCGATAACAATACGATACATTTTATAATCCATATCTTCTGAAAATGAGAAATTAAACTTGCTAGCTACTGATACGTTTTTTACCGCCTCATTATAGCTTTCATTAAAATTTATCATGATAACAAGAAGCGTGATAATCCCCACTAACGCAGGAATTATCACGACCATCCTTAACCATTTTAGTTTTTTTTCTATTGAGAACTTCCGAAATCGAGCAATAGATTCTCTCACATATTTTTTCATTACATCCTCCTTGATCTATATTCACTCGGAGTACATCCTTGCGTTTTTTTAAACAGGTAGCTAAAGTAATGTGGGTCCTTATATCCCACTTCATAGCTGATCTGTGATGCCTTCATATCTGTAAAACAAAGCATTTCTTTTGCTTTATCCATTCTGACTGATGTCAAAAATTCCACAAAAGATTTCCCTGTTTCTTGTTTAAACGTTGTACTAAAATGACTGCTGCTTAATCCAACCTGATCTGCAACATCACTCAACGATAATGTTTCTTCTTGATAATTTTTCACAATAAATTCTTTTGCCTCCGTTATCAATGAAGAATGTTTCTTCCCTAATCTTTCATTTCGCATTCTGATCGCTTGTCTGATAAGTTCTTCGATATACTCCGCTGCTTTCTCTCCTGTTGAAACTGCAGCGATCTGTTGTTTGTAATCCTTAAACGTGCGATCGATATTTGCTTTCTCAACTCCCATTTTCTCAACGAATTTCATAACACCTACCTGTATATTAATCAGCATATACTGACAAAACATAAAGGAATCCATATTAGATTTTCCTAATGTCTTGGTATAATCCTCTACAAATAAATGTACAGCTTCTTCTTTTCCATTTTTCAAAAACTCTTCCAGCGATTCTGAATTTACTTTGGTAAAATCTACTTGCTGCAGATCTTCTGCTCTTTCTATCTTTTCATTATCTAATTTATCAAAAAACACTGCTTCATTCCCAGAAGACTGATACTGGTATGCAAAAGCCTTGCTTGCACTATCGTAAGATTCCGAAAGGTTATGTAATCGTTCCACTGCACGTCCAATCCCTGCAAACCATTGTAGTTCTTTCTCTTTTTTCATACGCTTTGTCAATGCTGCAACATAATCTTTTGCCACTTGTATGGTTTCCTCTGTATTCTGTGCCTTGATCATTAAAACATAGCCCTCTGTTACACGGTGAAAAACAATCATATTTTCAAACTGGCTGCTTACTTCTTCTACGATCGCATCTTCTTTGGTGCGAAGATCATATACTGCCTCTGTAGCATTCTCATTCTTTGAAAATATTTTAAATAACATAAAATTGTATGCCGGTGCCATAAGATCTATTCCAAGTTCATTCCCTTGTTCCATTAATTTAGATACCGATATCTTTCCACGGATCAGATTCCCGAAAAATTGATATCTCATATTTTTCATTTGTGTTTTTATATTTTTTTGTAATTTTTTTATATCTTCTTCCTGTCTTTTTTTCTTATCAAGCTTTTGTTTTACTTTATTTAGTGCTTCTAATAACTGCTCACCAGTTACTGGTTTGGTCAGATAATCTGTTACACCGATCTTGATCGCTTCTTTTGCATAGTCAAACTCCCCATATCCAGAAAGTATGATGATCTGTATTTTGGGCATTTTTTTCTTTAAGATATCACTTAATTCAAGTCCATCCATAAATGGCATCTTGATATCTGTGATCACGATATCTGGATGTAGTTTTTCGATCATTGGAAGAGCCATCTCACCATCTGGTGCTTCTCCCGCAAATTCAAAACCATTTTCTTCCCATTTTACGTTATTCTTTATACTCTTACGAATGATCTTTTCATCTTCTACTAAAAATACTTTGATCATATTACCTTCCTCTTTTCTAAAATATTATTATACTCTCTTATAGAATTATATTCCAGAAATAAACAAGAATATATCCATACAAATAAAAAGGGGAAGGGGATATTGTATGGATATGATTCTTATTTTTTAATTTCAATCTATATTATTCTGTTTCAAATCGGTATGTTGTCACTGCTTCATACTCTTCGCCTTTTCTTAAGATAACTCTTGGCTTTTTCTCTATATTCATAGAATTAGGCAAGAATTGTGGTTCTAATGCAACACCATCTCTGTTCTCATATGGTTTTCCAAATTTACCATCACTTCCTCCTGCCAGAAAGTTTCCTGCATATAACTGCATGCATGGAAGTGTTGTTGTGATCGTTAATTTTCGTCCACTTTCTTTATCATATAAGACTGCCTGATCTTTCTCATCCTTTAACATAAAACAATGATCATAGCCTCCAACGAATCTCAACTGTTCATCATCATCATGAATCCGTTCTCCAATCTCATGAAAACTTTTAAAATCAAATGGTGTATTCTCTACATCCAAAAACTCACCTGTTGGAAGACCATTCTCATCTGCATATGCAATCTGATCTGATTTGATCATCAATTGATGATCATAGATCTTACTGTCTTTTGCTGAAAGATTAAAATAGGAATGATTGGCTATATTGATCAGTGTGTCTTGATCTGACATTGCTTCATATTCCATCTTTAATTCATTTCAAGATAGACGATATACTATCTTTAAATAAAGATTCCCTGGAAATCCTTCTTCCATATCTGGAGAAAGATAGATAAAACGGATTCCATCTTCTAAAATCTCATAGTTAAAAATCTTCTGATTAAATCCATTTATACCTCCATGAAGCGTATTCGGTCCGGAATTTACTGCAAGTTTATAGGTCTTTCCATTCAACTGAAACTCTCCATTTGCAATTCTGTTTGCAACACGTCCGATGATACATCCTAAAAATTTATCATCTTTATGACAATCTTCCACATCTTGATATCCAAGAACGACATCTCCATAATTCCCATCTCTGTCTTTTGTGAACACAGATAAAATATGACAACCAAGGTTACTCGTGATCACTTTTATCTCATTATTTTGTAATTCAAATAAGCAGACTCCATTTTGTCTTTTTTCGATCATTTTTACTTTCATCATTTTACAACACTTTCTTTTAAATTTTATCTGATATCTTTATTGATCCATTTTCATTATTTGCCTTGGCCATAGTAAGCATTTGCCCCATGTTTTCTGAAGAAATGTTTATCCTGCAGATATTGTGGTGCTGGCTTTGCTTCTGGATTTAAATGCTCGCAACGGTATGCCATCTTTGCGACTTCTTCTAAGACAACGGCATTATGAACTGCCTCGGCTGCATCAGCTCCCCATGTAAATGGTCCATGATTTGTACAAAGCACTCCTGGAACATAAACTGGATTCTTATCTTTAAATGTCTCAATGATCACCAATCCTGTATTCTTCTCATAGGCTTCTTCAATTTCTTCTTTTGTGAGGCTTCTTGCACATGGAATTTCTCCATAGAAGTAATCTGCATGTGTTGTTCCATAGCATGGAATGCTTCTCCCTGCCTGTGCCCATGATGTTGCCCATGGGGAATGTGTATGTACAATTCCTCCGAAATCTTTGAATGCTTTATATAATTCAATATGCGTTGGTGTATCAGAAGATGGATTTAAATCTCCTTCCACTCTGTTTCCATCAAGATCCATGACAACCATATCTTCTGGAGAAAGTTTATCATAATCCACACCACTTGGTTTAATAACAAATAAACCACTTTCTCTATCAATTCCACTGACATTTCCCCATGTATATGTGATCAGACCTCTTTTAGGAAGTTCCATATTTGCTTCATAGACTTCTTTTTTTAATTGCTCTAACATCTTTCGTCTCCTTTTTACATGACATCAATTGCAACTCGTTCAAGTACAAGACCTTTTTGATATTGTTTGATAAATTCATCAAAGCCTTCCACATCTTTTTCATCTGGAGCGATCGTTGTACCTTCTTCCCCTGCAAATACTTTGTCAGAAAGATAGGTATCAAGCGTCTCATCTTCTGCTTTATCCAGCATATAGGCTGCAAGGATCGCCATTCCCCATGCACCACCTTCTCCAGCTGTTTTCATAACTGATACCGGCGCATTCACAGCTGCTGCCATGATCTTTTGTCCAACACCTTCTGTTTTGAATAATCCACCATGTCCCAGCATTTTATCAACTTTGACATTTTCTTCTTTCATCAAGATATCAAGCCCCGTCTTCAAAGCTCCAAGTGCTGTGTATAGATGAACTCTCATAAAGTTTGCAAGATTAAAATTACTATCTGGTTTTCTTACAAATAATGGCCTTCCTTCTTCAAATCCTGTGATATGTTCTCCTGAAAAATAGTTGTATGCAAGTAATCCACCACAATCCTTGTCACCTTCTAATGCTTTATTGTAAAGAGTTCCATAAAGCTGATCCATATCTACATCTTCCACACCAAAGTTCTGTGCAAATTCTTTAAATAAGTTGACCCATGCATTCAGATCTGATGTACAGTTATTACAATGTACCATACCCACAAGATCACCTGATGGCGTTGTGACAAGATCAATCTCATCATAAACTTTCTTTAATTCTTTCTCTAAAACGATCATTGCAAAAACACTTGTTCCTGCAGATACATTTCCTGTTTTTCTTGTCACGCTGTTTGTCGCAACCATTCCAGTTCCTGCATCTCCTTCTGGAGGACATAAAGGAATTCCAGCTTCCAGATTACCAGATGGATCTAATAATTTTGCTCCTTCTTCACTTAAGATACCCGCTTTATCTCCAGCTATTAAAACTTTTGGTAAGATATTTTCTAATTTCCATCCAAATTTTTTATCTTTGATCAGGTTGTCAAATGTCTTGATCATCGTCTGGTTATAATCTTTTGTTTCGATATCGATTGGGAACATTCCAGACGCTTCTCCAACACCGAGCACCTTTTCACCTGTTAATTTCCAATGGACATATCCTGCCAGTGTTGTCAGATAATCAATATCTTTTACATGTTCTTCTTCTTTTAAAATTGCCTGATACAGATGTGCGATACTCCATCTTTGAGGAATGTGATAAGAAAATGCTTCCGTTAATTTCTCAGAAGCTTCTTCTGTCATTGTATTTCTCCATGTTCGGAATGGCACTAACAATTCTCCATCTTTATTAAATGCCATATATCCATGCATCATCGCACTAAATCCGATACTTCCAACCTTAGTTAGTGTAATATCATATTTTTCTTTCACGTCATTTACCAAGTTTTGGTAACTGTCTTGTAGTCCACTCCAGATGTCTTCTAATGTATAAGTCCATATATTATTCTCCAGACGATTTTCCCAGTCATGGCTTCCGGATGCGATCGGATGATGATCTTTGTCGATCAGTACAACTTTAATCCTTGTTGATCCAAATTCGATTCCCAATGCTGTTTTTCCATCTGCGATCATTTGCTTTGTTTCCATGGTACTACCTCCATTTTCTAACGATAAACTACTTCATTCCATCTTAATTCATTCTTTAATATTCTGATATCTGTATTCTCATCAATGACAACACTCTCAATTCCCATAGCCTCTGCCCATGCAACCATCTGATCTACACTAAGATCATAAGAAAATGCTGTATGATGTGCTCCACCAGCTAAGATCCATGCCTCTGCTCCTTTATAAAGATCTGGTTTTGGTGTCCAGAATGCCGTCGCTACTGGAAGCTCTGGCATTGGTTTTTCTGTCTTTTTACAATCCACTTTATTAATGATCAGACGGAAACGATGTCCAAGATCGATCAAAGAAGTGGCTATTCCTTCTCCTTCTTTTGCTGTAAATACAAGTCTTGCAGGATCTTCACGATCTCCCATAGATAATGGATTTACTTTGATAGAAACAGGACCATCTGCGATCGTTGGGCATACTTCTAACATATGAGCCTCTAAGATACCTTCTTTTCCAGGAACAAAGTTGTATGTATAATCTTCCATAAAGGATGTTCCTTTTGCATCTTTCTTTCCTGCTGTCATAACTTTCATCAGTCGTACCATTGCTGCTGTCTTCCAGTCACCTTCTGCACCAAATCCATAACCTTTTTCCATTAATCTCTGAATCGCAAGTCCTGGAAGCTGTTTTAATCCACCAAGATCGCCAAAGTGTGTAACAACTGCCTGATAATCATGGTCTTTTAAGAATTTTTCCAGTCCGATCTCGATTCCTGCCTGTACTGCCACATGTCTTCTGAATTCTTTTGGATCTCTGCCTTCTAATAAGATATCATATTTATCATAGTAAAGCTGTGTCAACGCATCAATATCACCTTTGCTGACTGCATTGACATAATCTACAACTTCATTAATTGGATATGCATCGATCTCCCATCCAAATTTAATCTGTGCTTCGACTTTATCACCTTCTGTAACCGCAACATTTCTCATATTATCCGCAATCCTTACCACGCGGATATTCTTGCTTTCTACCATTCCGACTGCACTTCTCATCCAAGATGCGATCTTTTCTTTTACTTCTTTGGATTCATAATATCCAACAACAACTTCTCTTGGAATTCCCATTCTTGTCACGATATGTCCGAATTCCCTGTCTCCATGTGCTGACTGGTTTTCATTCATAAAGTCCATATCGATCGTGTCATATGGAATTTCTTCGTTAAACTGTGTATGAAGATGTAATAATGGTTTCTTAAATGCCTGTAATCCTGCGATCCATGATTTTGCTGGGGAGAATGTATGCATCCATGTGATGACACCGGCACATTCTTCATCTGCATTTGCTTCTTCAAATGTTCTTCTGATCGAAGTACTATCAATTAATGTTGGTTTCCATACAACTTCAAATGGTAAGATACCACTTTCATTGAAATTCTGCACAATGATCTGTGCATGTTTTGCCACATGGCTTAAACATTCATCTCCATATAAATCCTGTGATCCTGTTGCAAACCAAAATTTGTAATTTTTTTTAAGTTCCATTTTTTGCCTCCCAGTTTTATATCTATTCTTGATTCCTATTTTTACATGAGTTTCCGATCACCAATTTCGGTTCGATCAAATACTCTGTTTTCATGTCTTTGTCTGATCCACCTTGTATCTTTTCTAGCAACAACTGTCCTGCCATCTCGCCAAGTTTTTCCTGTGGATGAGCAATAGTCGTTAAAGAAAGTGGATGCTGATGTGCAAGCATTGAATTATCATATCCTGTGATCGACAAGTCTTCTGGAATTGAAACACCGATCTGATGCAATCCTCCAATGATTGAAAATGCGATCTGGTCATTGTAACAGACAACTGCATCCATCTTTCTTTGATCCTTTATCATCTGAACAACCGATGTTACTGGTTTCAACTGACGATCTTCTGTATGAAACCAGACAACCATATCTGGATCATATTGATATCCTGCTTCCTGAAGTGCCATCACATAACCTTTATGTCGTTCTCTTCCTTGATGATCATCTGCTTTAAAAACTCCTACGATATGTTGATGTCCCATATCGATCAGATATTTTGTAAGCAGATAACCTCCTTTACAGTCGTCCATAAGAATGTGGGGTTTGTCTTTCATCTCCTCATAGACTCCGTGAATAAAAATGTAGGGAATTTCATATTTATCAAGATTCTCATAAAGTTTTGGATGTCTGCATACAATCTCACTTTTACTTGGCTCAATGATCAAGCCATCAATATCTTTTGTAAGAATATCTTCAAGACATGCTGTCTCTCCTCGTCTGCTATTTTCTGTTGTCTTAAAAATAATGCTGTATCCATCTTTGGAAAGGACACTGTTGATTCCCTGGATCAATCTAGGGAATATATAATCAGAAATATAGGTTGTAACCACTGCAATGTTCTTTGATTCCTTTTTATGAAGTGCCCGTTCTGTACAAAACGTTCCCTTTCCATGAACTGCAATGATATAACCTTCTTCTTCCAGAATTGACAGCGCCTTACGTACGGTATGGCGGCTAAGATCATATTCCTGTACTAGTTGATTCTCTGACGGCATCTTATCTCCCGGTTGATAGACACCAGATAAAATATCATTCTTCAGTGATTCCTTTAATGTGTGATATTTCATTTCTCCTTTGTTCTTTCCCATGTTTGACATCCTCCTTCCTTATGGTTCTCATTTTAAAACTTGTACGGTCCTCTTTACAAGTTGTTGTTTATGGTCAATATTAACAATATTTTCACTTTATTTCTATGCACTTTTAACAAAAACTATTTTTTCTATCATTCTACTTTTCCTTTTCTACTATCTCATGCTATACTGACTATCAAGAAGGAGTAACATACGATTGGAGGATTTCATGAAAATTTTGTGTGTAACAAAATGCCCGACTGGAATGGTTCAAACCTATGTTGCGGCAGAGAAACTAGAACAGGCAGGTAAGAAACTTGGCGTTGACCTTTCTGTGGAAACACAGGGAGCTATGGGAATTCAAAATCAGTTTTCCCCTGAACAGATCGATGAAGCTGATTATATTGTGATCGCTGCTGATGTTGCGATCGACGAAGCTTCCCGCTTCGGTAATAAAAAGCTTTATGTCACATCTTTAGAAGATGCCATTGTTCATCCTGAGCAGATTTTAGAATCTCTGACAACCAAGTCATATTCTTATCAGGATGCAACTGTATCGAATAAGAAGATTCTTGGCTAGAAAAAAGCCATCACATTTATGATCTTAATGGTCACTAATGTGGTGGTTTTTTTCAAATATATGTGATGATCAGATCAAAATACAATTTGTAAATTACGTTTATTTATGTTAAACTAGAACATACATTCGAAAGGAGCTGTTTGATATGGAAATCTCATCAAAAGATTTATCTTTAAATAAAAAACTGAAGATTTTAGCTGATGCAGCAAAATACGATGTCGCCTGTACTTCCAGTGGTTCTTCCCGCCGTGGAAAGAAAGGAATGCTCGGGAATACAGAGGCTGCTGGAATCTGTCATAGTTTTTCTTCGGATGGGCGCTGTGTGTCTTTGCTTAAGATCTTACTTAGCAATGAATGTATTTATGATTGTAAGTATTGTCTAAACCGAGTAAGTAATGACAGGGTTCGTACAACATTTACTCCAGAAGAGATCTGTACGCTTGTTGTGGAATTTTATCGAAGAAATTATATTGAGGGCCTATTTTTAAGCTCTGGTATTGTGAAGAGTCCAACGTATACAATGGAATTGATGTATCAGGCGATTTATCTGCTCCGTACAAAGTATCATTTTAATGGATATATCCATGTGAAAGCGATTCCTGGAGCTTCAGATGAGTTGATCACAAACATGGGATATCTTGTCGATCGTATGAGTGTGAATTTAGAACTTCCTACGATTGATGGACTTAAGAAACTGGCACCTCATAAGAATCCAAAGAAACTCGTTGCTCCAATCCGTCAAATTCAAAACGGGATTGTAGATCATCGTTTAATGATCGGGAAAGATGCTTCCATGGAACGCTCTAGAAGTAACAAATACTTGAAACATACGATCTTTCATGAAAATCCTTATCAGCGGATTCAGACTGGTTCTTCCCCATTGACGCTTGCAGATCCTTCCCTTAAGAGTACTTTGCGTCTACAAAACAATGGGAAACCAACTCCTTTTGTTCCTGCTGGTCAGAGTACACAGATGATCATTGGTGCGACTGGGGAAAGTGATCTGCAGCTTTTATCGACAACACAGAAGTTATATCAGCAGTATGATTTAAAGCGTGTGTTTTATTCGGCTTATGTTCCGTTAAATGAAGACTCTAATCTGCCAGCTCTTGGAACTGCACCGCCGCTTCTTCGTGAACATCGTCTGTATCAGGCTGACTGGCTGCTTCGTTTCTATGGATTCAAAGCAGATGAATTGCTTTCTGTGGACCGGCCGAATTTTAATACGATGCTTGATCCGAAGTGTGACTGGGCGCTTCGCCATCTGGATATTTATCCGGTTGAGATCAACCGCGCTTCTTATGATGTGTTACTTCGTGTTCCTGGGATTGGTACAAAGTCTGCGTTCCGTATTGTAAAGGCTCGTAGACATGGTACTCTTAATTTTGAACATTTGAAAAAGATGGGCGTTGTGTTAAAACGTGCGAAATATTTTATTACTTGTAGTGGAAAGATGATGTATCGGATACCGATTGAGGAAGATTTTATTACCAGACAGCTGATCGGTGAGGATGCAAAACAAAACTGGGCGATCGATCATCCACAGACTTACCGTCAGCTTTCTTTGTTTGATGATTTTAATTTCCAGTCAGAAGTTACTATAGAAGATTCTTCGAAAACCTTGTTTGGGCAGATGTAATTTTCGTTATTTTTTGTATTCTGGAGGCTATTATGACTGTTTTTACCTGTGAAGATAATTTTGATGCGATGATGACTTGTGTTTATGAGGCCTGGGCATCAAGACTTGGTCATTCCAATATTAAATTGAAGACAGAACCGATTGGGAATCTGGAATTATTCTGTGATTATCGGCATGTGGATGCTGATCCGGAGAAAACTGGCAGTGTCGTTCGTTCTATCAAGAGTAAGATTTCTTATCAGGCTTATATTATGATCTATGAAGCTGCAATGTCTGATGCCGAGGATAAATTAAATACGATTTATCGTTTTATGGTTGCTGGATTCCATTATGGTGCTCATGTTGTGGATTTTCTTCAGGAACCTGTGGTTATGCGGATGTTTGAATTGAAACGCAAGGTTGGAAATGAAGCTCATTCACATATTGAATTTATCCGTTTTGCAAATATGCCTGGAAATGTGCTAGTGAGTCATATTGAACCAAAGAGTAATGTATTAACCTTAGTGGCCCCTCACTTTTCTGACCGTCTTCCTTCGGAGAATTGGATGATCATTGATGATCAACGTTTTATTGCAGTTGTTCATCCTGCTGATCAGGATTATTATCTGACAACACTTTCAAATGAAGAAATGGACCGCCTGTCAGTAAAAACAGACGATCCGTTTATTGATCTATGGAAAGACTTTTTCAATACGATCAGAATTAAAGAAAGAGAAAATTCTCAGTGTCAGAGGAATCTGATGCCTTTGTGGTATCGGAAACATATGACGAAATTTCAGTGATTTTCAAATTTCTCTTATAAATTTTTCGCTAATTCTTTCACTTTCTCAAGCTCTGGACATTCTTTCATCGTACCTTTCTCTACCATGTTCGGAGCTGTGATGATTCCTTTGTCTTCCCATTTTAAGTAAGATGTCATCGCCTTATACTGAGCGATCGCTGCATCAAAAACATGATCTGCTCCTGCGTTTAATAATAATGCTGTTTTATTGAAATGGAATCCTGTACTTCCACATGCATATAATCGGTCAATAACAGTTTTTAGCTGGGCTGTGATGTCAAACCAGTAGATTGGAGATGCAAAGACTACCATATCTGCATCTTTTAATATTTCTAAGACTTTTGACATATCATCTTTCTGCACACATTCCCCCTGATGTGCATAGCAATATTTACACCCTAGACATCCTTTGATGTTCATTGGTGCGATATTTAAGATTTCTACTTCATGTTTATCTGCTGCTTTGGCAAATGTTTCTGCCATGATTTCTGTATTTCCGCCTTTTCTTGGGCTTCCATTTAATATTACGACCTTCATATTTTTGTTTCTCCTTTTTATAGTTCTTCTTGTTTTAGATATTCCAAGAATGCTTTGCATCCTTCCACTACATCTTTGTATGTATCATCAAAATTCCCTGTATACCACGGATCTGCGATGTCTCTTGGATGTTTGGAATAGTCTAATAATAGATGAATTTTTCCATCTGGGTCACCGCCTGTGATACGATTCATATTTCTTAGATTCCATGCATCCATGCCAATGATATAATCATATTCTTCGTAATCTTGTTTTGTCATCTGGATGGCTCGGTGTTTTAGGACTGGGATTCCTTCCTGTCTTAGTTTATTGACTGTTCCATGATGTGGCGGATTGCCAATTTCTTCTCTGCTCGTTGCGGCAGAATCGATGTAAAATTTGTCTTTTAGACCTTGATTATTTACCATATCTTGGAAAACAAATTGGGCCATAGTGCTTCGGCAGATATTGCCGTGGCAGATGAAACATACTCTAATCATTATTTCTCATATCCTTTTAATACCTTTCAATACCCAAAAGTTCTGTACACATCAATAATATTGAAACGATATATAATTTTTAATTTTTTCTCATTACACCTTATATATTACCATTTCTTCTCTCGCAAAAGGTGCAAAAAAAGGTGCAATTTTTCAACTTTTACACCTCGACATTCTGGAGCTAGAAGTTAAAAAGATTCTCACCTTCCTCTTCCAGTTGCAAAATATCTACGGCTTTTTCCTGCATAACTTTTTGATTTTCCACTTCTACCATCTTCAACATTTCCTCTCTTACATCATCTACCTGTAAATGGGTATATGTATCAAATGTAATATCCATAGAACTATGTCCCATAATGTATTTCAGTTTCGCCGGATTCATACCAGCCTTTGCCATTTTGGTACAAAATGTGTGTCTGCATACATGCGGAGTGATTGTTGGTAACGGCTCTTTATACAATTTATTATACTTTTCACGAATGAACTGAAAATACTTTTCCCAATGCAGTGCCACCATTGGCATACCATTCTGATCCAAATATAAAAAATTGCTGTACCCATCTACTACCGGTTCTTTTTTTACTTTCTTTCGCTTTTTTATAATCGTCCGAAAGCAATCAGCGACTTCTGGCGTCATAGGCACTTTACGCACCCCTGCCGTTGTTTTTGTTTTCTGAATAATGTATGACTTTTTTTCATTGTATACTCTAACCAATTGATGATCTACATTGATAACCATATTATCAAAATCAATATCATCAATCGTCAATCCTACAAACTCAGAAATGCGAAGTCCAGTATTAAATAAAATATAAATACCTTCATACACTCTTTGATAATGCGCATCTTTGCGGATAAACTCGAGAAATAATCTCTCCTGCTTTCTTGTAAGTGCCTGTCTTATCACACTATCATTCACAAGCACACTTGCCAGTTCAAAATCAAATGGATTTTTTCTAATAAAATCATCTTCATACGCAAGCCGGAATGCAGGTCGCAGCACTCCTCGAATAGAATGAATCGAACTATATCCTCTGCCATTTTTTTGCAGCTCTATCAACCACCCTCTGGCATCTGAAGTCTTTACAGATGAAATTTTCCTCTTTCCAAAGGGATCGTTTTTCAGAAAATTCACTACTGTTTTGTAGCCAAGTCTTGTGCTAGGCTTAACACCTATTTTCTGAGAAATATATAGTTCCACTAAATCCAGTACCGTCATATCGCCTCGGCTCATTGCTATATTATCCTGCTTATCCTTTTGAATCTTTGCAATCTTCTCACGCAGTGATTCTTCTTTTTTTCCATGTACTGCAGGATCATTTGGCACTAACCGCTTCGAGTAAACATATCGGGATTGTCCCAATTCATCTACATACTTATAACGATACCTACCATCCGCTAACTGAATTTCTCCATTATGCAGTTTTCGATTTCTTTTGTCTCTACGACTTATATTCATAATGTGCTTCCTCGCTTTCCATTAAAGAAAGCTAAGCACTAGTATGACTTAAATATAATACCATATTTTATATGTAAAAACATAGTGTATTCAGCACAAACACCCTAAAGTGCATTTGCCTCATCTAAAAACTGTTCAAATAATTTTCTTTTTATTTGAACCCGATTCCCCACCATTAGTACATACGGTGCATATGGATTTTCTGCTACAAGTGCTCTCATACGCGTTCTTCCTATATGAAAGTATGCTGCAGCCTCCTCTATCGTCATCGTATACTTTTGCCAAATAGGAATTTCCAAACGGTCTACTTTCATAGCACTCATTCACCTCCGTCATCAATCTGGCAATTTTTCAGAAAGTCCTTCTGCTAGCTTTTCCATTTCCAAACGATAGATCATTAGCCGAAGAAGATATTCTGCTATATGCCGAACCCCCCGTTCCCAATCTTCTAATGTTCGGTAAGGAATTCTAAAATACTCAGCAAATTGTTTCTGTGTCATGCCTGTTTGTTTTCTTGCTTCCTTTAATAATTCCTTTAGTTCCATACTGTCTCCTAACATACTAATTTGTCTAGTTTATATGCTACCACGCATTGTGTATATTGTCAAGATATATGAAACAATTTCTCCAGTTGAAATCACCGGTCACTGTGGTCAGCAGCACACTCTGGACTCGCACCATCTCTTATAGACCATAAAGGGAGTATCATTATCATAGAACAGTCGCAACCACGGAATCACCACAATTCCTCTTTTGCATGGATGTTATCGCTCCCGGCATCTCACATCAGGCAGATGGATCAAATGTATATTTCCTCTCCATCACTTCAGCCTTACCGATCCTGGCGCATCTGCGGCACGGCGCAATGCGTAACTGTTCCTTATGTCCGATGAAATCATCATATTTAATTGTCGTTGTGTTCACGAAAATCATTTTTTCTTGTGGACACATCTAAATTATAAATGTCTGCTTTACTCTTGCAAAGAACACATATTTCGGTTATCCTCCACGATTTATCGGTGTATCATTCAAAAGAAAAAAGGTATTTTGATTATTTTTCAAAATACCCTCTACTCGGATTGAAAATCATTTCTTCCTGTTTCATCTAGTAATGCTTTTATGTAACCTTCTATACGCCCTTTCTGTCTCTCAGATAATCGTCTATAATTCTTTATAATCCAAACCTCACTCCTATCTTCAAGACAAATGGTATTCTCATTATCATCAAAAAGATCTGAAGCCGGAACACCCATGCCCTTTGCTATTTTTCGTATATTGCTTTCCCGCACATCATAATCTTCCTTCTGTCCCAAACTCCATAATGTGCTTTCCGGAATACCACTTCGTTTTGAAAATTCGTAGCGTGTCATACCTGTTTCCGCTAAAAATTCAAGATACTGGTTTCTAACAGATTTACTAATGGCAGACACCCCCTTTTTCCTCTGAGACAAGTATAACTTGACATAAGAAAAAGATATAGAACACATATTTCGGTGTATTTCCACGATTTATCGGCGTATTTTTTATAAAGTTCTTTGTTTTATTCAACAAATATTTTACAAAATAAAAAGAGAAAAGATGATAATTACAGTTTCGATAACCATTACTCATCTTTTCTCTCAGTTTTCCGCCAATCCCACCAAATAAGGTCGGTTTAACCATACCTAAAATAGTACAATGCACCAATTTAATAAATAGTGTTTTTTTAACTGTTTATCACATTTTCCCATCATTTTTTACTCCAATCTGTCATTAGTGCTGTCATACCATATCCACAAAGTATCTTTTTACCATTTTTACATTTTATAAGTATGGCTATAACATACTTATAGGAGGTGGCGCTATGGCTCTCAACCCAAAACAGTTTGGCACTGTTATGAAAAATGCCCGTATGGATAAAAAACTCACACAAGCTGAATTGGCTGAAATTCTTGATCTTTCATTATCATATTTGAAAGACTTGGAGCGCTTTAAGAATACTCCCAGCCTTGAGGTTTTTGCCAAAACCATACAATATTTTAATTTATCTGCTGATACTGTAATTTATCCAGATAAAAACCTGAACAACAGTACATACCAAAAATTACAAAGACATCTACTTCAATGCGATGAGAAACAGCTTAAAACTCTCCTCGCAATCACAGAAGCTGTCCTATCAGTCGATGACACTCGCACAGACAATTCTGATATTTAATTTTTGCTCTAATATTCAAGGTTCGTTTTGTCATAAAATGAACCTTTTCTATTATTTATTCAACTGTTCAAAAATATCATTTGCCACACTATCTTTTTCAATAATTCCCATACCACACAATAAGAACAGACAATCTATATATCCCTGACAATAAGCCTGTTGAGCCTCTAGTGATGCATTATCTTCCAAGCATTCTATCCATTTCTGAATAATTCTTTGTTCGGTTTCCTTCATATGCTTCATCCGCTCTTTTCCAATCGCCTGTATCTTTTCCAATTCATTTTTAGCATTTTTCTGTCCTGGTATCTGAATTATTGATTTTTTCGATAAATTTTCGCCACGCAATTGTTGCATAAATTTCGCCACTTGGTTCCATATCTGATCACTTTCCATATTTTCGCCTCCATTCTTGTATGTAGTATTTACATATTTAGAATTGTTACACCACACAGTTAAAAACGGATTTTAATCACAAGGCATATTTCTTACGCTTGTAATATTTTAATTATTACACGCGTAAGATAAATAGTCAAGTTTTTATTTGACTTTGTATATAGTGGGCTTTATAATAAAATATGTATATTACACTCGTAAGAATTAGGAGGTGTCTACATGAGTGCATTACCACAAATATCAGAAGCTGAATATGAAGTGATGAAAATTGTTTGGAAGTATGCTCCTATTAACACAAATGAGATTACTGAAAAACTTTTAGCAACATCTTCATGGAGTGCAAAAACTATACAAACCTTAATCAAACGCCTTGTTAATAAAGGAGTTCTGACCTACGAAAAAGATAGCCGGGTATTCGTTTATTCACCTTTAGTGAAAGAATCTGATTATATTGATCAAAAAAGTAAATCTTTTTTAGAACGATATTTTCATGGGGATATCACCGCCATGTTATCCACATATATTGAAAATGACCACTTATCCGAAACAGAACTGGAAGATTTACGCTCTCTTCTTTCCAAAAAAGATCCTACAGGAGGTTCCACGCATGGATGAATTTATAACCCATTTTTTATTATGCAATATTGTTATCAGTATTATTATTGGCATTTTTTTAGTATCCAAGTGGATCTTTAAAAACACTCTGACAAGCCGGATGCAGTATAATTTATGGTATTTTTTACTTGTTCTGCTTTTAACACCATTTTTCCCAGTACAAAGTAAACAGTTTCCTGACCTTTTTTCCTGGCTCAACCATATGATCACATCACCGGCATTTCAAACCGTTCAAAATAAAACCGTAAACTCACCTGCAACCCCCTCCACCACTTCTGACTGGATGAACGAATTTACTATTTCTGTAAATTCCAGCACTCCCACAATTATCAGATGTATTTTGTTATGTGTATGGATTGCCGGTATGTTTGTAATGTTCGTGTTGGCACTAAAGTCCTCACTGCAATTGCGTTCTTTAAAACGATCCGCACTTCCTCTTCAAAATACCACTATATACAAATTGTATAAACAATGTTTATCCGAGATGAAACTCACAAGGACTAATATCCCCATTTATAGCACTGCTTTCCTAAAAACACCTATTATTACAGGCATTTTTAAACCCGGAATTTATATGCCAATTCATCTGATATCGGATTATCATGAAACGGATGTGCGTTATATCTTGCTGCACGAATTACAACATTATAAACATAAAGACTCTCTTGCCAATTATCTAATGATCCTTACGGCAATACTATATTGGTTTAATCCTATCATCTGGTATGCGTTAAAAGAAATGCGTAATGATCGTGAGATTGCCTGCGATACTTCCGTTTTAAAAATGCTCGATGAATGCGATTATGAAAAATATGGAAATACACTGATTAATTTTGCTGAGAAGATTTCCTCTTCTCCTTTTCCTTTCGCTGCAGGTCTTGGTGGAAATATCAAACAGATAAGACGACGTATCATCAGCATTGCTTCCTATAAAAATCCCTCTTTTCATAAGAAGGCAATTGGAATTATCACATTTATGCTGATTACTGCTGGAATTATAAGTTTTACTCCTTTTATTTCATCCTATGCTGCTATCAACAATCAATATAACTGGAATTATTCTTCAGAAAATATAACTCAGACCGATCTTTCTTCATACTTTAAAAATTATGAAGGCAGCTTTGTTTTATTTGATTCCAATCGTGATAGCTGGATTGTGTATGACATGGAACATGCCACTCATCGTATATCTCCAGACTCCACTTATAAAATATACGATGCGCTTTGGGGATTAGAGGAAAATATTATTACGCCACAAAACTCCTTACTTATGTGGAATGGAAAAAACTATCCGTTTGAAACATGGAACTCTAATCAGACCTTACAGTCTGCGATGACCTCCTCTGTTAACTGGTATTTCCAAGCAATAGACGAACAACTTGCATCCACTAACATTCGCAACTATATTCAACAAATCGGATACGGAAATGAAAATGTGAGTGGCAGGCTGTCCACTTATTGGCTGGAATCCTCCTTAAAGATTTCCCCAGTGGAGCAAGTTAAACTTTTAACAAAACTGCAAAACAATAGCTTAGGATTTTCTTCTGAAAATATCAATGCAGTAAAAGATGCCATCTGTCTTTCTTCTTCCGATGCCGGAACATTCTACGGAAAGACCGGAACCGGCCGTGTGGATGGCCAGGATGTGAACGGATGGTTTATCGGCTATATTGAAACTGCAGATAATACATACTTTTTTGCTACCAACATTGGTGCAGACAGCGATGCTACCGGAGGCAACGCAACTGAAATAACCATGTCTATCTTGTCAGACATGAATATCTGGAAATAAAAATATCGGGTAAAGGTCATAGTCGTATAATCCTTTGCCCGTTTTTTTATTTTCACTTTATGCATAAAAGCGTTTCAACTATCCAGTTCTATACGTCAAGAATTAGATTTATTATTGATGTATTCTACAATTTCTCCAATAAAAAAAGATATCAATGTCCCAATTGAAACAAACAAACTATCTCTATCACCTAATGATTCAATGAAGATTGAAAATGTAAACGTAAAGTTACTATACATGTAATCATAAAAAACGTATTTCAGAGAACCTATCAAGAGCATCAACCCGAAAGAAATTAATGCATATATTAGACACAGCAAAAAGCTAATGTCAATGCTGCGTTTGACAATGATTTTTCCCATAAAAAAACCTAAAATAACCCCCCCAATATCAATATATGTATATATAATTAAAAAGCCCAAATAGGCTAAGGCAGCATTATATTTGGGAAATAAATAAAAGCAAAGAAAATAAGCTAAAGCCACACATACAAAATATACTAAAAATGGAGAATATGTTCTAACAAACTTTCGCATAAAAACACCTCACTTCACATGTAGATAATCTAATTAAAATCAAAAGCTTATCTTAATTTATTTCATAATACTCTTCACTTCCAGTCGCTGACCATGATGTTTTACCACTACTGATCACATCTTTTGTAGACATACTATAAGCAAAAATATCAAGGATCTGCGCCTCTGAGATATACCACGAACCATCTGATTCTCCTTCCTATAAACCTTTATAGAATTAAACCCTTCTTCTGAACAAACAAGCAATTCGTTGTTTTTTACAGGAGCCGAAAACATTTCTCTTTTCTCATTGTCATTATTCTTAACAATAAGCATTGTGCATCCCCAAAATATCAACATCACAACTATAATAATTATTATTTTTCTCCTCACCTTTTCCTTCCTTATTTATTATCTGTTCTCCTTACTACATCATCCTTTACAAATACGGTATTGATAGGTGGGTATCTCCTCAATTCCATTATTAAGGATTTTATTTCCCAAATATTTAAAACTCCCATCTTTCGCAAACTTTACAGTCAGTTCATGCGTAATCACCGCCTCATTGCATAACACCATTTCACAAACCGCATCCACTGTAAGAGTAACTGTTCCATTGGAATTATGTTTAATCTTTGTAACTTCCGGGATAGAAGTTCCAAAAAAATTAGGTGCATAATTAAAACATCCCAACCGCATCCAATCATATGTCTTTTTCTTTTCATTATAACTTGCATACTTTTCAATCTCTTCTCTGGAAACAGGTAAATATTCCATGATCAATTGCTCAAATTGATCTTTGGGTATTCCACTTGGATATTTTTTTCCATTAAATTTCTTTTTATATTTCATAGCATATAAATATTCATATAAACCATTATAATCTATCTTTTGCATATGTTCTTGATCCCAATTAGAACATAAAATATTATTGCCCTGATACGCTAAACCACGAACGCATTTTCTTGATAATTTCCGCTTATTATCACTCATTGGCTTAATCCTGATCAGACAGCTTCCATCTACCATTTCCGTCACTTCAGGATATTCCGGCACACACAATTCATAGCAAAACCATCCTTTTCTCGAATATCTCCATTTCTTTATCCTTGTGTAGGAAACAAATGTAATAATTGGCTTACCATTATCATCCCACGATGCATTTGAAGCCAATAGAAACATATCCTTTCCGTCATAAATAAATTTTTCTCTTCCAATGCTGCCCTCGGAATGAACTTCATAAATAACACCCGACCCTTTCTGTTTCTTCTGTGCTTTTGCAAGAAATGAAGAAAATCTTTTATAATTCTCCATATTAGAATAATCTTCAGAAACTGTAACAGAATAACCCTGTTGTTTTATCTTTTTAATCATTTTACATATCGATTTGTTATCTAAAACAACATTTAACGAATCTCCTTTATCCGCATTTCTATATATATGTTCAAGTCCCGACATTATCTGCATAGAATCTCTTGTAGCCTCTTCATTCTCTTGAGCGGATACCGGCAAGTCATATCCTTTTTCCAGATCTTCTTCCGATATAACATCTTCTTTTGTATTATTATTTGGGACACTTTTTAGCTTTTTCTCATGTTGACTTGATGTCTTTTTCACATCATTTGTCTTTTGACTGCACGAACAGCAAAAAACACAAAGAGTCATTACAAAAAGGATTAAATATAAAAATTTTCTCATAATTCTGCACACTCCTTCCTGTTTTCAATTTTTACCAAACCATTTATCCAAAACAGCCTTATCTTTTTTTACCACATAACCACTTCCTCCTATTCCCTTTACATCTTCAACCATACTGACAATAAGAATAGGTTTTTTGTTTTTCTTATCTGGTGTCATAACAGCAAACCACCCTAATTCAGTTCCTGTCGTATCACTCTGCGACTCTTTAATTTCAGCAGTTCCTGTTTTCCCTGCTAAAATCATATCTTTACGATGTATGGCATATCCCGTCCCGTGTGAATCATTTACTACACTTTTTATACCCTCTAACACTTCTTGGGATACGGATTTGGAAAAGGCTTCTGAAATCCACTGCTCTGCTTTGGCATTTTCTTTATACAATAAATACGGTTTCAACACATTTCCGTCATTGCAAAAACTTGTGTAAATACAAGCCAAATGAAGTGGATTGACAAGTACCTGTCCCTGACCATATCCCGTATCCGCTAACCCTACCTCACTTTGAATATGCTTATTATTGGAGAACTTTGACTCCGCCATCATTATTTCAAATGGAATAGATGAATGAAACCCCAACATAGATAATGACCTCTCCATCTCTTCTGTTCCGATTTTAAGTGCTGCTTTGGCAAAATATATGTTATCTGAATATATCAATGCATTTTTCAGTATAACGGGGCTATATGTATGAAGTGTCGTAACATGATATGTCCCCCATGTTTTATCTTTTTGCCAGCTATGTCCTTCATTTCCAAAATTATCTGTTCCGGTAAATGCTTCAGACTGTAAACCAATCGCCGCAATAACAGGCTTGAATGTGGATCCCGGACACCATACTTGTCTAAAACGGTTATACAATGGTTGTTTCTTATCTTTATTTAATCTATCCCATTGCTTTTTACTCATTCCCATTATAAATGCATTCGTATCATAGGAAGGTGTACTAACCATTGCCAGCACTTCCCCAGTAAATGGATTCATGGCAATGGAACAACTTTTGTCACTTTTAAAATTTTTATATAATTGCGCCTGTAAATCCGCATCTATCGTTAATTTAATGTCTTTTCCATCTTTCACTATTTTATATGCCAGCTGCTCTTTCTCTTTTCCTTCTGAATCAGCAATATATATTTTGCATCCATTTTCCCCCTTCAATTCCTTTTCATATACCCCCTCTAACCCCGTTTTTCCAATGACACTGGCATTTGTATATCCTTCTCCTGCATGCTTTTCTAAATCTTCTGCAGTTACATTTTGTACATACCCCACTAAATGTGCAGCCTCATCCTTTAATGGGTATTCTCTGACTTCTACATCCGAAATCATTACACCAGATATTTTTAATAATTTTTCCTGTCTTTTTTGTTCCTCAACAATTGTTTCATCCGGATCCAGTGCGAGTAAATCAAGTTCTTTTACTTTTGCAATTTTTTTAATCGGGACAAATGAATCTTCTTTTACCCATTTTGCCGTTAATTCCTTTTCTATATCTTCTGGTTTTATTCCCAACAATTTCGCAATTCTGACAATGGATTTTTTCCTATTTTCTAACTTTCCAGGTATAATTCCAACAGATGAAGCAACACCCTTTCCCGCAAGCATTCTTCCATTCCTATCCAGAATTTGACCTCTCTGCGCCTGTATTACGGACACACGCACTTTGTCATCCTCTGTAAGCCCTGGATAGATTACTGAATTACTCCATACCATTTTGTACTGATCATCTTGTTCTAAAAAAGCAACTTCGTTTTTAAAATCCACTTTTCCGGCTACTGTGTCAAAAGCTGTATTATATTTAACTGTTAAACTTTCTTCTTCATAATCTATTATTTTTATATTGATGTTTTTTGCTTCAATCCCCTCATAAATAGCAGAATTGCGCTTCACAAAGTCCTCTTTTTCAATGGTTTCTTTACTCTCATTTGTTATCATTTCATACATTTCGCTATAGTTTTTCTGACAAATGCAATTCATATATGACTTCAAAACCTGTTCAGGACTTTTGACAACCTCTTTCTTAGTTATCCCTTTTATAGTAAACAGGACTACACCAGCTATAAATATTATACTTAGCACCAAAAAGCCAACACGGATCATTCTTCTTTTTCTATTATGTCTATATTTCATAATTACTCATTTTCCTTTCATTTTTCTTTCATCCAATCTATGCAACCTAACACCTTTTTTCCTGTATGACCGGATTAATTTTTGATCTACAGGAATAATACACATACGAACACTTTCGCCGTATGCGAAATAAGGATAAATTCCTACTCCATCTCTATAATACAAATCGCTTGGTAGATTATAGCTATGAAATCCTTTTTCTGTCTGAAATATATGATCATATGCCTTTTTATTTAATTTTTTATACAAACTTGTTATCTTATTCTTCTCCATATTCGGAAAAAGCATTTTCAAACAATAAAAGCATAATTTCTCATATTTCTTATACATTTTTTCTGTATAACTATGATCATCAAAATTAACTGTAATAGCTTCTATGTTTTTTGTATGTTTTATAGTGTACACAGCAACAGTGGGTAGTGTCAGTATTTTCTTATTTTCCGTATATTCATAACACATATCTCCTTTCAGCCTTCCAAAATCTTGTTTATATGAATACCATGTTACAAGCGACTGAATATATTTCTTTCCATAATCTTGGTAATAGCAATAGTTGTAAGCATCTATAAAATCTTTAATCTCTATTGCAAAGTACAATTTCTCATTTTTCCTGGCAACACTATTATTCCAATCAATATAACTCTGCTCACAAGGTAAAGCCGTGCTTTCTGATGTTTTAGTATCCTTTCGTTTATCTTGAATCACTTTTTCGTTTTTGCAGGCAGTCAAAACAAATATACATATCGTCATATATAAAGCCCATTGTACTATATGTTTATTCTGAAACATCTTTTACTCCCTTCTTGTGTTTCTTACATTTGTAAGAATTAAGGCCAAAAAAATATGTTTTTGTTTTATATTACACCTGTAAGATTTAAGTGTCAAGATAAAAAATCTATGCTGGCTAAACACATTCATATCCACGCTTTGTCAGCAAAACTATTTCCATTCTGTTACTACAAACACCATCTCTGCGAATTCTTTATCTGTCATATCATTTAACTTGGCAACTGCCCGATTTGACAATTAAATTTTACGCTTTTCTTTACTATCTAACAACTATAAATCATCTACCATATACCAAACTTGGAATAATACAAAATCATATTCGTTATTATAATTTACTAGTTATAGTGGTTTTTCCCCTTTTTTTGAAGCAATTACTCCCCCTTCCATCTCCATCCACATCTTCTTTTTCTGCAGCATCTGTCCTTCCTCTATCTCCGGGCGGATGATTGACTTTATTACTTCTTCCGGAGCCTGTGCCTGCAGCAGATCTCTTATCACATTTCTTCGTGTTTCACCGATCCACTCGGAAGCATAGATGTCAAGAAGCGTCAGCGAATCAAAGTTTTCTACAAACCACGCTTTCCGTTCCGCTTCCTCCCGTTCTTTCTCGGCATGAAGAGCTGACTGTATCATACCGGCAGTGATGGTCGGCTCTCCTGCCTTTCCCTTTTTATCATTCGGAGTAGAATGAATCTTTTTTTCCATCTCATCCAGATCCATCATCATAAACGAAAAAGCATCCATTTCATACAAGCGGATATTTTCATTTTTGTCTTTCTGCAGTTTCAGATAATTTAAGGATTCTTCGCCGAGAAACTCACATTCTTCCATCGGCTTTTCCTGTTTTTCCTTCTGCTCTTTGGGATTAAAAGCACCACACTTTCTTGCTTCTAAGTATTGTTCATGCTCCCACGGAAACCACTTTTTATCACGGATCGGATTTTCCCCACGCACAAAGATAATACATTCATCATCCGGCAAAAGTCGCAGCTCATACTCTAACATCAGCTCTCTGCCGAGTACATCATAATTCTGACTGTATGAGCCACTGGAGCCTTTGCTCTCTCCACTGGTTCGTTTATCAATCGTCCACTTACCAAGCAACTTTGACACATACTCGTAGGTACTTGCTTCATTTCCGCCAAGATAGATAAAGGTATCGCAGTTCCCCACAATTCCCTCCCATGCACCATCCGCAAACAGTGTTTTTAACTGTGCCAGAGACTGTAAAATCGGCACACAGTACACACCTCGGCTACGGCAGGTTGCAAGAATCTTATCAAAGTTGTTCGGCATCTTAATATTTGCCATTTCATCCAGCCAGAAACCAACATCCATTGGCAGCTTTCCGCCAAAGAATCTTGCCTGACGGTACAACTCCTGAAAAAGCAGCGTGTAAACCATGCCCGGCACGAAATTAAAAGTGTCATCGTCATCCGGGATAATGATAAACAGATTGCTTTTTGTTTTCTTATCTCCGTCAATTCCTGTTCCAAACTCATCCAACGGAATGTCATTGGATGAAAAGATTTCCAACAATTCCTCAGTATCGAAAGGCTGCATACGGGCATTTACGGTCATAATGACAGAACGGATCGTCTCATCCGGACCACCCCGGTATCGCTGATAGGCTTTTACCGCCGGATGATCCGGCTTCTTTTTTGCCAGTTCTTCCATACGCAAATCCAGTTTCGGCGGTGTGTCCGCATCCACAAACTGAGCCTCATCTAACAGATATAAAATCGTTTTCCAGTTTTTCTGTAATAGTTCCGCTCGCCCTCGCTTCTGATTATATACTCCCTTGGGACATTCCATCCATACATAGAGGAAAAGACTCTCCAGAAACATTCGTTCCGCCTTCTCCCAAAATGGGTCTGCACTTGAATTTTTAATGTTTGGGGAGTTTGTATTCTGTATCAGATTCGTTACCAGTTTGGTCACATCACTTTTACTGCGGATGTAGAGAAACGGATTAAAGTGCATACTTTTTTCCATTTCACACAAATTCAATGTATATACTCTTGTATCTCTCTGCTCTGACAGCCATGCTCCCAGTTCTTCCACAAGGCTTCCCTTTGGATCGGTATAAATGTTGCAGTCATGCAGAGACAGTAGGTTTGGTGTCAGGAAAAAAGCAGTCTTACCGGCACCGCTTCCACCAACGACAAACACATTGTTGTTGCGAAGAGTATCGGAATCATACCGAAACCGTACATTCTGTGACAGCACTTTATTTTCCGATGACAAACCGCCTTCCTCGTCTGCTGTCTTTGCTGCATATTTTTCATTAAACTCCCGTACTTCGCCCCACTTAGCAGAACCAAATTCATTGCCCGGCATCCGGTTATGGTCACTTCTGCTATACGCCGTGAAGCTTAAAACCATCCATAAAAGTCCGCCGACAAACACCATACTGAGACTTTTATCGTTATATATCTTCAAGGGATGTAACAGGCACCAGACAATCTGTTCCTTCAGCTTCGTCATTTCCACATCTATGATATACAATCCGCTTAAACAGTAAAATAAATAAAGTGTGGGTAGCAACAATGCCACACACACTCGTAATAAACTCTGCAGTCTTCGTTTTCTCATATCACCTGCAACATGGGTTGCACGGCTTTTTCCTTTTTGTTTTCTCACCAGAATCACCTCTACAATTTCTTATTCTTCGGAGTGCTGACAGATTTTTGCAGCAACCTCTTTTCCAAAGATGGACTGTCTGTATTCCACTTACCCCGCTGATGTTTCAAGCATTCTGTCGCAATCTCTTCGTTTTTCTTTACATACTTTCGCAGTTCCTTTCCGTTCGGATCCAGTTCTGTGATCTCTGACATATCCGATCGTTTCAAATAAGCGAACAACCGCTTTCCATCATCCGATAAGCTGGTTGTCTCCTTATCCAGGCAGATACAACGCACAAAATCCTTTGATTCCTGCTGTTCTTTCGGCAGATTGGCAATATACAGATTCGGAGATTCTGCCACCATCTGTGTCTCCATATCAAAGGTAACCGGAATGTACTCCGGACTTTGGTATCGCTCTTTCATCTTTTCAAGGGACAGCACTTTTTCCACTGTTTTCTCCGAAGCCAAATGAGGGACAGAAGATTTTTCCTGAACCTCCTGTCCCTCATGAAAAGATGGAAAGATTGCTGCATACTCCGGCTTTAGTTTTTCGATCATTTTCACACGATCATCGCCTACCGGGGCAAATGCTTTTTCCAGTTTTGTAATATCCAGTTTCACTTTTTCTTTCTCATTGATGTTTTTCCTTTGATCCAATGCATAGCCCCAGAGTTCTCCATCCCGTTTCAAACAGGTGATCACAGTCTGCCCCTCATCCAAAAGAATACAGTCTGATTTTTTGATCCGTATGGCACTCGAAAGATCTTCTCCCAGTCTGCCACGGGGAATGCGAAACAGATAGGCATCCTTTTCTTCCCGCAAAAGAAGTGATTCTACATTGATGCTGATGGGAAGATATTCTTTATTCCTGATTCTTTCCTGAATTTCTTCCAACTGCTCCTCGTGCATCCTGCCCTCATATCCTTTGGCAGCAAGTTCATTAAGATATTCCAGTCCTCCCGGACTTGCCGTTCCAAAATACTCATCCAGATCCATTTCTTTCGCTTCCTGCCGAAACTTCTTTTTATAATAATCAATCACCAGCCGTACACTTTCCACATCATCCGGATTGTAGGCAATCTGTGTATAGCCGTCTCCGAGATTTAAGTCCGGCAACTCAGAAAAAGAAACTTTTAACTTCTTTAACCGGTCATAAAAGGCAATCAGCTCTTTCTCATCCTCCAAGGGAATGTTTAAGATGGTGTAACGACCGCCTGTCATTTTCTCCAGGTCGGATAACTTCATAGTGTTGTGGGTTCCCTCACTGGCATAATGAAGTTTCATTCGATGCTGTAATGCTTTCACCTGTGCAATCTGCACTCCTTTCTCTGCTCCTTTTGCCGAGAAGCGTATGGCTTTTCCCAAACCTTCCAGACCTCTTCCATATAATTCTATGATCTGCACTAACGATTGTAATTCTTCACTCATTTGCTTGTCCTCCTGCTTTTCTTTACATTTTCCTGTTTGCCTCTTTGCTGCATCATTTCATAAAATTCGATACATCGTCGTATCTCCATCACATCCTTTCGCTTCTTTGCCATTTCTAAAATGTCCTCTGCCGGCATTCCTGCTTCTACCGCTTTCCGAAGCTGTTCGATCTGTGCTGCTGACAGGTCACTGTCCTCAATCACATACTGCATCACACTTTCATAACCACTCTCCGGTTTCTTTCTTTGGAAATGATTTTCTAGCATAAACTGTATTCTTTCTGCCGGATTTTGAATTTCATTGGCTACTCCTTGTATTTCTGCATCCATCCCCAAAAGAATACAGAGCATCTTTTCATGCTTTACCAATAGGTCAGTAGTATTCATCACAAGATAGCTGTCTATCTCCTGTTCTGACAATCCATAGCCGACTCCCATAAAAATCAATGTCCACTCGGCATCCGTCGCTTCAATCTCATGCTTTTGGATCAGTTTCTTTACTAATGCCATCTGTTCTGTTGTCATAACTGTTTCTTCCTCCTCTGCTGCATCGTTTTGATAAGTTCTTTCTGCACTTTTCTTGTTTCTCTTCGTTTTACATACACACCGCATTGTTTCGTCTCATTTTTCATTTTCCGAAGGATACTCACACTTCGTTCATGGATATACAGCGGCGTTCCGGTCCGCTGATACAGCCGCCTTGCCTCCAACACCTGCCGTACCATTGCCTTCTGATATTCCGACATTTCTTTATAAGGGATAAACTGATAATTTCTGCTCATTGCCCAGTCAAGTTTTGTATTTCTTTTTTCTGCTGTCTCCCGTTTCACCGAAACTCTGTCGGCAGTCTTTGAAACAATGCGCCAGTCAATGTCTGCCGGCATATAGCCTTCACTTAAACAATAGGTACGAATGGCTTTTCCTTTCCCCGGCGGTGTCAGGGCAAGATAGACACCATGCTCTCTCGATACTCCTTCCCGTAGTTGGTAATCATAATCCCGCACCAGTTGCTTCTTGAAATCTGCATAGGATCTGCTTTCCAAAATACATTGGTCAATATCCTGCTCCACTCGTTCTTTTCCCGTCATTGTTCCTTGCTTTCTGTCGTAATCGGGTGAATAATCCAGTGCCGGATCTTTCTCCTTTAATGGTTCGGTATGGTATTTTTCAGCCAGACGGTTTGTAAGCGGTCGTATCACTTTCTCCCAGTCCCCTTTTTCATACCGGTACTTTCCACCATTTCTTGCCACGGAATTGAATACCAGATGCATGTGCATATGGTCACGGTCTTTATGAACCGAGCAGGCATAATCATAACGATCTCCCAGATATTCCTCGACCCACTCCCGGACAAAACTCAAAGCATCTTCCGG
>OLOL01000734.1_pt1 | contig 32348 bp, 24 predicted proteins | sample 1673081 | NCBI WGS metagenome assembly OLOL01 (sample SAMEA3136753, study PRJEB25190) | human gut metagenome
TTTCAGACTGAACACGGCTTATCAGCCCTTGATTTTCCATTCTTTCCAGCATCGTCGTAAGAGATGTTATCGCTAATCCGCATTTAGTCGAGAGTGATCTGATTGAGATACCATCCTCCTGCCACAGCACATAAAGAATGCGCCCCTGGGCTCCATTGAACGCATCAATATTCTTTTCGCTGAGAATCTTCTCAAAAATCCGGTCTCCAAGTTGTTTTATTTTGGTGACAAGAAATCCGCCATTTGTTTTCATGCAAAAGCTCCTATATAGTAGTTTATAAAATCATACTATATAGGAGCTTTATTGTCAAGAGCTTGTATGATTGAATAGAGGTAAACTGAAAGTTGTATTACACTGCCATATAAATGTAGGCTGACAAATTCTACGCCGAAAGGAGATCTTAACCTTGAAAAATACAACGCAATTTCATATCCGCCCTGCCCGCCCAGAGGAGGCGGGCTTATTTTATACCCCGCACCCCGAAGAAGATAAGCGGCTGGGTACCGTTGGCCATGTCCGCATGGACTTCGGCCGCAGCGGCAACGAGTTCTGGCATACATGGTGGCCCCGCGGCCCGGAGGAGCTGAACAGCCCCGCATTCAAGCTGGAGCTGCAGGAGGTCGTGGACACGCTGCGGGAGAGTGTGCTGAAAAACCGCTTCGCTATGGAGCGTTTCTGCTATGAACACGGCGGGAAAATCAGCGGCGGCTGGACACAAAACTACGGCTACATCGTGGAAACCGAGCATTACCGCTACTGCCTGCGCTGCAATCCGTCCCCCGGAGATTATAACTGCTACTGTACGGCCTATGATCTGGATGTCCAGCGGCAGAACATGGCGCGGGAAGAAGCGCCTCACATGGAAATAGGGGGCATGATATGAGCATGGGAACGGCTTGTGCCAGAGGGCCTCCCGCCCTGTCAGACCATTGTAAATCTTTCCGTTGACTTACGGATGGTTGTGTGGTAGTTGTTTGTGCTACCCAAAACGCTGAAAGGAGAAACGCACATGAGAAAGAAGATCATGACCCTGATGATGGGGGTGCTCCTGCTGCTCACGGCCTGTGGGCAGACGGGGAGCAATTCCACATCGACGATGCTGCCAGTGGCGGCGGTGCAGAGCGCAGCACAAGGTGTGGCTGGTGTAGCGGACAAGACGGCGGACAAGGCTGAAATGCCGCAGAAGGAGGAAAAAACAGAGGACAGTGCGGACGCGCCACGGCCTGTCGAGCGGGCAGATACATCAGAGAATGCGGATAACGCCGCAGAAAAACAGCCTGCCTCCGCCGAAACAGTACTGCCCACTACCCCTGGACAGGCGGCGACACCCGTGCCTGCACCGGAGGATAAACCTGCTCCCGCACCCACACCGGCACCTACCCCGGCAGAGGAGAAACAGGAGGAAGAGCCTGTGCCCGAACCTGTCCCTGCACCGGAGCCGAAACCAGAACCGGCAGACCGCTGGGCGGCTGTTGAGACGGCCAATGCCTATGCTGCCGCACAGTACGGTGTAACTACGGACAGCGGCCTGACGCTGGACAACGGTGCCTATCGCTTCCCTGCATCGGTGGCAGCGGATGCTTCACAGGAAGTGCTGGAGGCAAAGGCGCGGGACATGGTGGACTACACCTTCCGGCAGCTCATGATGCAGGCGGGCATGGATAGCATCGCGGACGCGGGCTTCCATTGCAACGTCTGCATCGTAGGGGATGGTGCAAGCCTGCTGATCTATGTCCTGTACGATGGCTAAGCGGTAACTTCATACAAGACCCCCTCCAACATGGAGGGGGTCATCTTATATCCGAATAGGAGGAGCCATGAAACACAAAAAAATGTTACTGGGCCTTGTATTGACACTGGCCATGCTCGCAGCACTGGCGGTGACCGCCTATGCTGCCAGCGTGACGGTCAAGTACAGGGTCTACGTCTATTCTGACGAGATCACATTTCGCCAGTATGATTATAGCCAAAGCACAACGCCATCCATTACAAATTTGACCATCTCGGCTACCAGCGGCCTCGGCAGCGGCAGTGCCCTCTACCACATGAAATATGCGGATGGCGCGGTGGCTTACTGCATCGAGCCGGGTGTTCATTCCGATGACAGCGGCACCTACAAGGAGGGATCCAGTGCCAGCTGGTATAACCTGCCCGCTTCTGTGCAGAGCGGTATCGCGCTGGCAATGTCCCTGGGCTATCCCAGTGCCGACTACAAAATCAAATCCATGGAGGCGAAGGGCAGCATCACCGTCCACAAGGTGGATGTGACGGGCAGCCCGCTTGCTGGCGCGGAGCTGATGTTGGAAACCTCCGCAGATGGCAAGACATGGACGGAGGTGGGCAGAGTGACCACTGACAAGACCGGAGTTGCCAAGTGGAGCGACCTAAAGGTCGGTGTGCAGTACCGTGTGACGGAAACCAAATCTCCCGCAGGGTACACGCTGCTGACCGAGCCGCTGTTCGCCGGAGTATTGGACAGCAGGCCGATGATCATATTGACCCGGACCTTCGTCTTGGATTTGGCAAATTCCGCGTGGGCGACGTTCTCGTTATCCTGCTCCAGCGTTTGCAGGTACTCCCGCTCGACGTGGTTGACCTTGATGGTCGGATACCCGTGGATCAGGTTGCCGATCATGACGTTGAGCTTTTCCAGCGCCTGCCCCTGCACGGCCGAGGCGACGATGGGACACATGGTGGAAACGATGATGATCATGGCCAGATAAAATGACAACAAAAACCACGTTTTCGCCTCCTATGGTGAAACGTTGTCGTTTCACAGTATCGTATGTTGTATAAATCGGACGCCGCCTGCGCAAGACCCACCGGATTCGATCATAACAGAAACGGGCGCGGAAGTCCAACAGCTTCAAGAGGCGAAAACAGCTTTGCTGGATAAGGGGTCTGCTCCACGCTCTTTTTAGCCAACTGCCTAAGATGCATTGCGCTCTTGCAGAAAAAATTAGTAATACAGCCAAAAAGACCTTGACAAACACGGACGCCTTGTGTAATATAAGGGTGCGTATATAAGGAATCGATACGCATATACGTACAGACACTACAAAAAAAGGAGAATCAAAATGAAAAAGACGCTTTCTTACATCCTTGCAATCGTAGTATGTCTTGCAACGCTTTGCGGCTGTGGCGACACACCCAGCGGTGGACAGACAACAGACGGACCCAGAGATTCCGTGATGCTGCGGAATGCCCTGGGTATGCAGACCACTGACCCGGCAGATACCAATGAGACGGATGTCCTTACTGTAAACGAGCAGATTTATGAGGGCCTTTATACTCTGGATGAGAGCGGCGGCGGATATCAGCCCTGCTTGGCAAAGCAAATCGATATCAGCGATGATGCCACAGTGTATACGATTACGCTGCAGGACGGCGTGAAGTTCCACAATGGCGAGACCCTGAAGGCCTCTGACGTGGTGTTCAGCTATCAGCACTTTATGGACAATCCCAAGTACAACAGCTATACGGACATGATCGAAAAGGTGGAGGCTTTGGACGACTCCCACGTTGTGATCACCATTGCACGTCCGTATTCCCCGATCCTTCACACGTTCTTCAAAATCAAAATTCTGAGCGAGAAGGAAGTGACCTCTCAGGGGAGCGACTTCGGCACCATTGCTAACCTGGCCGGCACGGGTCCTTATTACATGGATGCGGAGACTTATCGGCCCAACAGCGGCTGGACTTTGTATGCATTTGAAGACTACTGGCAGGGAGCACCCCAGATCAAGAAGATCGGTTATGTAGTGATCGAGGACAACTCCTCCGCAGTTATCGCACTGAAAAACGGTGATATCGACTACCTGTCGGTTCCTCTCTCCAACTGGGCGGATATCAAGGACTCTGGAAAGTTTGCGACCAATGAAATGGAGTCCAACGATATTCAGTTTATGTGCATCAACTATGAATCCAGCGAAGTCCTGAACAATGACAAGGTCCGTCAGGCGATCGTTCACGCAACCAACCGGGAAGCCATGAACATGGTTGCCACCGACGGGCTGGGCAAGGTTACGGACTTCTACATCAATCCCCATTATGCGGAGGCAGCTCCTACGGAATGTGATGTGGACCTCTCCTATAACCCGGAGCTGGCCAAGTCTCTCCTGGCGGAAGCCGGCTATCCGGACGGCGTGGATGTAGGCGAAATCCTGGTAGGTACCGGTTCCTCGGAGCCCTACGCCACGGTTCTCCAGTCGAACCTGGCTGAGGTGGGCATCACCGCGAAGATCACGACCCTTGAGTTCGGCGTGGCGGTGGACCGGATGGCGTCCCAGGACTACAACATCTGCATTGTCGGCGACAACGGCAACTATGACTTCAACAACTTCCGCCAGCAGGCTCATAGCGGCTCTGTCGGTATCTACAATGTGAGCTTTGTCGGAGACAAGTTCGACTACAAGCACATTGAAGACCTGTTTGCGCAGGGCGAGCAGCTCACTGACGAAGCCGCCAGAAAGGAAATCTATACCGAGCTTTATAATGAGGTAATGGCCACCTACTGCGTGATTCCGCTTGTAGCGCCCCCGGCCTGCACCGCATGGAATCCTGATTTGAACGTCGTTAATGTTCCGACCTACTACAGAGTTGCGCAGTGGAGCTGGAACGCCTGACACTATAAAAATTATCGGATGGAGGGTGAAAGGTGTATCGCTATGTCATAAAGAGAGTACTTTTCCTAATCCCCACAATACTTGGCGTCACATTTATTATCTTCTTTGTCATGGGGCTTACACCGGGAAACCCAGGTCGGATGATCCTTGGGCCAACGGCGAAGCAAGAGTCCATTGACGCGCTCAACCATGACCTGGGCTACGACCTTCCCATTGCGGAACGGTATGTCAATTACTTGAAGGATATCGTTACAGAAGGCGATTTCGGGATGTCGTACTTCAGCGGCCGGCCGGTGTTCGACGAGATCTGGCCGAGATTCCTTGTGACCATCCGGATGTCGCTGCTCATCCTGGTGATATCGGTATGCGTAGGAGTACCAGTGGGAATTTACTCTGCCGTCAGGCAGTATTCCCTCTGGGATACCGTGCCAACCATGATGGCGTTTTTCCTGGCGGCGGTGCCAAGCTTTGTGATAGGAATGGTATTGATGTACTTTTTCGCGCTGAAGATCAACATATTCCCATCTTTTGGCTTGTCTGGTCTGAAGAGCTACATTCTCCCGGTGAGCGCGGTCGCCATTTCAGAAGCGGCTGCATACCTCAGATTTACGAAATCGTCCATGCTTGAGGCGATACGGCAGGACTATGTCCGGACAGCCCGCGGAAAAGGAGTTCCGGAGCGGACAGTTATCTGGAAGCACGCTATGCGAAATGCGCTTCTGCCTGTCATTACATGCGTGGGCATGCGCTTCGGAGTCCTTTTGGCTGGAATGGTGACGACAGAACGACTGTTTTCCATTCCGGGAATAGGCAGCCTTATCGTGGACAGTATCAGTAAAAAGGACGAGCCGGTCATTATTGCAGCCAGCATCTTGATCGCCTCTGCATTTACCATGCTGATGCTTTTGGTCGATATCGCGTATGCCTATGTAGACCCCAGGATACGTGCCAAATATAGCAGATTGGAGCGGTGAATATGAGTGGGATAACCGGACGAGTAAAGGGCGCCGACAGAGGAGAATTCAAAAAGGCAGGGCAATTCCACGAAATCTTCAGACGCCTCCGAAAAGATCGGGGAGCGATGGTCGGACTTGTAATTCTGATCGTACTAATTCTTACCATCATATTTGCGGATGTGATCATCCCCTATCAAGCTGCCATTTCTCAGGATGTCATGAGTAACTTTGAGGCTCCATCAGCGAAGCATCTCATGGGTACGGATATGTATGGACGGGATGTTTTTGCAAGATTCGTACATGGAGCGAGGACTTCCTTGGCCATATCGCTGTTTGCTTCCATGACCTCCTGTATTTTTGGAAGCTTGCTCGGTGCGGCCGCCGGATACTTCGGCGGGAAGGTGGACATGGTGATTATGCGCAGTCTGGATATCTTTATGTCGGTGCCAGACATCCTTTTTACCATGGTCGTAGTGGCGGCGCTGGGTTCCAGCATTCCGGTCCTGATCGTGGCGATGACGCTGGCATACTTTACCAACTATGTCCGCCTGGTGCGTTCTGAGGTCCTGAACCTTTGCGAGCAGGAGTATGTGGAGGCGGCCAGAGCCGGAGGGGCCAGTTCAGCGCGTATCATTTTAAGCCATATTATCCCGAACGCTTTGGGAATCATACTGGTCAACCTCACGCTGAATGTGGCGAGTCTTGTGATTTATCAGTCTTCTCTGAGCTATATCGGACTCAGCCTTCCGCAGCCCACGCCGGAGTGGGGAAGTATGCTCTCTGAGGCCAGAGAGTTTATGCTGAAAGCTCCGCACCTGGTCTTTTTCCCGGCAGCAGCCATTGTTTTGACCGCATTTTCGGTTAACTTGCTGGGCGACGGACTTCGTGACGCGATGGACCCCAGACTGAAGAATTAGTACATGCGAATTTCAGAAGACTACATTACAAAATTTGTTAAGGAGCGCTTAATATGAAGGAGGATGTCATTCTTGCGGTAAAGGATTTAAGCGTGATTTACCAAACGGATCTTGAAACGGTTTATGCGGTGAACGGAGTTTCGTTTACGCTGGGACGAGGAGAAAGCCTTGGACTGGTCGGCGAGACGGGAGCCGGGAAGACTACGCTGGCACTTTCCATAATGCAGCTGCTTCCGGAGCGGACGGGAAAAGTGACCGGGGGAGAGATCTGGTTTGAAGGAGAAGAGCTGACGTCCCTTTCCGAACAGAAAATGCGCACGATACGCGGAAACAAGGTCGCCATGATTTTTCAGGATCCGATGACTTCCTTGAACCCCGTTCTGACGGTAGGCGAGCAGATCGCAGAAGCGCTGCTGGTGCATAATGAAGCCGGCTGGACAAAGGAAAAGATCGACCAGCACGTAGACGAAACGCTAAATATGGTAGGGATTCCGCCGGCCCGGAAACATGAGTATCCGCATCAATTCTCCGGAGGAATGAAGCAGCGGGTGGTGATCGCGATGGCGTTGTCCTGTGAGCCGGATCTGCTTATTGCAGATGAGCCGACGACGGCGCTGGATGTGACGATCCAGGCTCAGGTCCTGCTTATGATACGAGAGCTGAGGGACCGGCTGGGTACGTCTATGATCATGATCACGCATGACCTGGGCATTGTGGCGCAAACCTGCGATAACGTGGCGGTGATGTATGCGGGCGAAATCATTGAGATCGGTACGGCAGAAGACATTTTCAACGGGAAAAACCATCATCCCTATACAGAAGGGCTTTTTGGGTCAATTCCTCGTCTGAACACAAGAGTCAAACGCCTGACCCCGATCGACGGCCTGATGCCTGATCCGACGGTGTGCGAACCGGGCTGCAAATTTGCACCCCGCTGCTCAAAATGCATGGACATTTGCCGGGAGAAGAGTCCGGAGGTCCATTATGAGGGTACACACGCAATTCGTTGCCATTTGTTTCAACAGACCGGACAGATAGGAGAGTAGTGCCAATGGAAGTAAATACACCCTTGATTGAAGCAAAAGCATTAAAAAAGTATTTCAAATTGGGGGAAAACCGCTATTTGCATGCTGTTGACAATATCAACCTGCAGATCTATAAAGGCACTACGGTGGGAATTGTAGGAGAGTCAGGATGTGGAAAAAGCACATTTGGACGTACGCTTCTGCGTCTGACCGAACCGACCAGCGGAGAGATCCTCTATTGCGGAGAGAACATCCTGACGTTTGGGCGGCAGAAGATGAAGCAGATGCGCAAAAATATGCAGATCATCTTTCAAGACCCGTATGCCAGTGTAGATCCTAGAAAATCCGTGGTTGAGATTATTGCCGAATATATGCTGATCCACCACACCTATCCTACCCGGCGGGAGATCTTTAACCGGGCAGCGCAGCTGATGGATATTGTGGGCTTGGCCAGACGGACTGCGAATTCTTATCCCCACGAATTGGACGGCGGCAGACGGCAGAGAATCGGCATCGCGCGGGCCTTATCCCTGAACCCGCAGTTTATTGTGTGCGATGAACCGGTTTCGGCGCTCGATGTTTCTATTCAGGCGCAGATCCTGAATCTGTTGATGGATCTTCAGAGCGAGATGGATCTCACCTATATGTTTGTTACCCATGATCTGAGTGTAGTGAGACACATTTCGGATCATATCATGGTCATGTATTTAGGTGAGAGTCTGGAGTACGCCGAAGCGGATGAACTGTTCAACTCTCCACTTCATCCCTATACCCGTGCGTTGCTTTCTTCTATCCCCGAACCGGATATTTCCATGCGGAACAAGAAGATCTCCGTGATCAAAGGCGAGGTCGTCAGCCCGATCAACCCCAAGCCGGGCTGCCGATTCGCGCCCCGTTGTGAAAACTGCATGGAAATCTGCACACAATGCTCCCCCGAACTGAAGGAGGTGGCTCCGGGACATCTTGTCGCGTGCCACAAATATGCTTGAGACCATATGAAAATAACAAAAAGCGATGATATGCCGAAAGGAGTGACCCCCTATATGCCGTCACAATATCTGCTTGACGCATATGAACCCCGGAGATATATGAGGTATTTTGAGGAGATCACGAGGATCCCGCATGATACCGAAGACGAAGCGCATCTTGCAGCATACATCAGAGAAGTCGCAAAAACCGCAGGGCTGGAGTCGTATCAGGATCCGCACGGGAACGTGTTAGTGCGTATGCCTGCAACGGAGGGATATGAGAACGCCCCGGCAGTCCTCTTTCAGGGACATATGGACATGGTGTGTGTAAAGGACGAAGGCGTTGTCCATGACTTTTCCAAGGATGCGCTGGATCTGTATCTCTATCGGGACGCGGACTATGGGGTCACCCTGGCGGCACGGGGAACCAGCCTGGGAGCGGACAACGGAGTCGGTTTGGCCATGATGCTTACGCTGATGACAACGCCGGAGCTGCTGCATCCGCCGCTGGAATTCCTGTTCACCGTGGAGGAAGAGAGCGGACTATGGGGAGCCAGAAAGTTTGACTATACCCAGATCCGGGCGCGGCACATGATCAATATGGACAGCGGTGACGCTGACATGATGTGTGTGTGCAGCACAGGCGCCGTACACAATCGTTTTCACATGACCTACAAAACTGTACCGCGCCGAGGCACCGTATACAGCGGGACTATCGGCGGGCTGCTGGGAGGCCATTCCGGCAACGATATTGCCAAGGGACGCGCTAATGCCATTTCACTGCTGGGCGAATTCCTGGAAAAGCTTACAGGATGTGAAAATGCTTGGCTGATAGATGCGGATGTACAAGAAAGCCAGGGCATCCCGGATCAGGCAACAGTCCGGCTCTGTGTGGAGAACGGTGAAGCGGAGAAGCAGCTGCGTCAACTGGCAGATATGCTGCAGAAAAGCTGGAGAAGTGCATACCGCGCGGCAGGCGAGGACAACATTGCGCTTCGCTTGGAGCAAGTGGAAGAGGAAGCACTTGTACATGATTGTATAAGCTGCGAAGATCTCCGGAAAATTGGAGCACTTTTGCAGGGCATACCGTATGGTGTCATTGAATACGGTGGCAAGAACCAGAGCATTCCGTTTTGCACCGGATGCACATCCAGATTCTGCGTAAAGGAGAATGTCTGCCAGCTGTGGTTCAGTGTACGCTCGCTGTCGGAGGCGCTGAAATGGGATACGGAAAAAAGCGTGAAAGAACTGGCATCACAACTGGGTGCTGATGTTGAGATCCTGGATCAGTATCCGGGGTGGCCGTACCGGACGGATTCTCCCATGCAAGAGCTATGCAAGAAGCTCTTTCAGGAGATGTATGGCGAGGAAATTAAAATTGAATATGGACAGGGCGGATGTGAGCCGGGAATTATAATTGATAAGCTCCCGGACATGGACGCTTTGGGGTTAGCTCCCACGTCGAGAGGAGCCCATACCACGAGAGAAAGGTTCTATATTGAGACGGTGGAGCCGACCTATCAATTGTTTGTAAGGATGCTGCGGCAAATTGCGGAAAACGGCATATAAGGACTTGTATCACGGGTACCACAAAGGCTGCGGATATTTGGATTATCTTCAAAACTAATTATATGAGGAGGGCACTTCAATGATTATCGGAATTCCCAAGGAACTCAAAGATAAAGAGACTCGTGTCGGTTTGATCCCAAAGTGGGTCCAGCAACTGGTAGCACAGGGACACACCGTCTATTTCCAAAAGGATTTGGCATTACCGGCGGGAATTTCAAACGAGGAATATATGGCTGCGGGCGCGCAGATGCTTGATACGATGGCGGAAGTATATGAAAAGTCCGATATGATCGTAAAGTTTAAGGATCTGATGCCCGGAGACCTGGAAATGCCCTTCCGGAAAGGTCAGCTTCTGTTTACCGCGTTCCATATGGCGGAGGGCACGGCGAAGCCGGAGCAGGTAAAACGACTGCGTGAGGCAGGTGTGACCTGCGTTTCCTACGAGGTTACGCGCTTCCCGGATGGCAGCAGAGCACTGACCCGCCCGATGGGTGAAATCGCCGGACGGATGGCACCGATTCTGGGAACACAGTATATTCAGAGACAGTACGGCGGCAGTGGCGTGAGTATCGTCCCGATTACCGGAGTAAAACGCGCACGGGTTGTGATTATTGGCGGCGGCCATGCGGGATTGGCTGCGGCTCAGGTTGCTGAGGGCCTTGGAGCAGAGGTCATTGTCTTTGAAAAGTCGATCGCGCGGTTGGAGTATTTGAGGACGGTCCTTCACCACACTGACCTGCGCTATATGGACAAGAAGGCATTCGCTGAAGAGGTAGCACTGGCCGATATGCTGATCAACTGTATCTACTCCTATCCGGGAATGGAAGTTCCGGTGGTGACACGGGAGATGGTCCGCAGTATGCGGAAAGGCTCTGTGATTGTGGACCTTGAGGGTGAGGGCATTATTGAAACGGCTCAGTACACGACGATCAGCAATCCGTATTTCATTGAGGAAGGGATCGTCCATGTGGGCATTACGAATATCCCGGCAATGGTGCCTGCGGCAGCCAACGAGACTTTCTCAAGGGCGATTTATCCCATGATCGAAGATACGGCAAACTACGGGCTGAAAGAAGCGTGCAAAAAGGACTTCGTACTGCGTTCCGGTATCATTATGGTAGACGGAAAGATCACCCAGAAGGAAGTGGCAGACAGTCAGAAAGAGGCGTATATCCCGCTCGATCCGGATACAATGCTTTCCTAAAGAAGCAGGCTGACCTGCAAGGCGCGGGATCCGCAGGATCCTTTGCAATTGCAATTTCGACACCTTAAACATAGGAGAGGATGATAGTTTCATGCGTACTGTGTACGAGGAAATTCACAGGATCGGCATTATTCCGGTAGCAAAGCTGGATAAGCCGGAGGAGGACTCTGTTCTGGTGGCAGAAGCACTCCGGGAGGGCGGAATTCCGTTGATCGAAGTTACTTTTCGGGCAAATGGAGTCGCCACAGCCATAAGAAAAATAAAACAAGAGGTATCAAATTTCACAGTGGGCGCAGGGACAGTCCTGACCATTGAACAAGCTGAGGAAGCAATTGAAGCGGGAGCCGAGTTTATCGTTTCCCCGGGCCTGGACTCGTCTGTTGTGGAATACTGTAACCATCGGAGAATCCCAATCGTGCCTGGATGCGCGACGGCGTCGGACTGCCAAGCTGCTTACAACATGGGGCTGCAAATCGTAAAGTTTTTCCCGGCAAATATCGCGGGCGGGCTGCCGGCACTTCGTGCGCTGCATACGCCATTCCAAAAGCTCCAATTTATTCCTACTGGAGGCATTACCTTAGATAATCTGGAAGAATTCAGCGCAAGTCCATTTGTATTTGCGTGCGGAGGGACATTCCTTGTGTCAGAGGAGCTTATCCGGAGCCATAATTGGACAGAGATTACGAGAAGAAGCAGACAAGCCGTTGAGCTTGTGCTAAAAGGACGAAAACATGGCTAAAATTGTTACTTTTGGAGAGCTGATGCTGAGATTGAGCCCCGTAGGCTACAACAGACTCTTCCAGACTGAATCGCTTGAAGGAAGCTTCGGCGGCGGGGAAGCAAATGTGGCAGTTTCGCTGGCCCAGATGGGGGATGATGCAGCTTTTGTATCAAAATTCCCGCAGAATATGGTAGGCGAGGCTGCTCTGAGGAAGCTGAAGGCCTATGGGGTAAACACTTCGCATATACTCCGGGGCGGAAAGCGCATGGGAATCTATTATATGGAGAAGGGTGCGTCCCAGAGACCCAGTGTTTGCATCTACGACCGGGAGGGATCCTCCTTCCAAACGTCAAAGCCGGAGGAGTATTGCTGGAAAGAGATTATGCAGGGCGCGCAGTGGTTCCACTTTACGGGGATCACACCGGCGCTGGGCAAAGACATGGTTTCCGCCTGCCTCGATGCCTGCAAGGCTGCAAAAGAGGTCGGGGCAACAATTTCCTGCGATTTAAACTATCGCGGGAAGCTTTGGAGCCGAGAGGATGCCATGGTAGCCATGAGCGAGTTGTGCCAGTATGTGGACGTGTGTATTGGCAACGAGTCAGATGCAGCAGATGTATTCGGGGTGAAGCTGAATAACAGCCAGATTGTAAAAGGAAAGCTGGATATGGACGAATACCGGAAGCTTGCAGAGACGCTTATGGATCGCTTTCCGTTCCGAAAGGTTGCAATGACGCTGCGTGAATCAATCTCTGCCTCGGATAACGACTGGTCGGCCATGATTTACGATGGAGAGCAATGCTATTTTTCCACAAAATATCATCTTCACATGGTTGACCGGGTAGGCGGCGGCGATGCATTTGCCGGAGGTCTGATCCATTCGCTTGCAGAGGGAAGATCTCCCAAATATGCGTTGGAATTCGCCGTTGCCGCCTCAGCCTTAAAGCATTCCATCAATGGCGACTTCAACTTGGTCACACCTGCAGAAGTTGAGACATTGATGAACGGGGACGGTTCGGGCCGGGTACAGAGATAGACGATACCGAAGGCTGTCTCGCTTTTGTGGCAGCACGGTATGTCCGGAGCTGCAGCGATGCCTTGACACGTGCGACCGGATTTCACACAGAGCAGCCACCCGTGAGGCGGTAGCTCTGTGTGAAATTTTTTCCGCCGGTTTTCACAATTTCCGACTGGTAGAATGGGCACATGAAATTCTTAGTGGAAACTTCGAAAACTTTGTGTTATTCTATGTAATTATAGTGAATATGTTTAGCAAGCTGCTCTGCCTGAAACCGCACAGATAAAAACTGATATGAGGTGATACTTATGCAATCGGACCACCGCTCAACAGAACGAGTTTTGGATATTTTGGAACTGCTCGCATTTCGTGACGCATCGGATGGGCTGACACTGACGGAAATATCCAATTCCCTTCAGTCCCCCAAGAGCAGCATATCACCGATCCTCCACACGATGGCTAAGAAAAAGTACTTGTCATACAAGCCGGGATCCTCTACTTATACGTTGGGAATCCGCACTTTGGAAATCGGAAACGCCTATATGCGGAAGGAGTCCTTCTTTGAACGTGCGCTGACAGAATTGCAAGAGGTTGTGGACGCATGTAATGAGACCTGCCACTTGGCAGAACTGGATGGATGCAATGTGCTTTACTTGCTTAAAGTGGACGCGCCTCAATCGATACGCATGTATTCCGCACCCGGGAAAATGCTCCCTGCAAATGCTACGGCGCTTGGGAAAGCGCTCTTGTCCGGCTATACAAGGGAGGAATTGAGCGAGATTTTTAAGGATGGCGTAAAAAAAATGACAGACAGGACCATTACGGATCTGGATGAACTATATCAGCAGATCCAGGGGGTAAAGAAGCGCGGGATCGCTTATGAACGTGAGGAAAACTCTGAATTTATTCAATGTATTGCAACACCCCTGCTAAAGGATGGCGTACCTGTGTTTGCCTTGAGTATTGCAATCCCAACCTTCCGTTATACAGAAGAAAAAGAAAGTCAGGTGACGGAACTGCTCCTGACTGCGCGCGCAAAGCTGGAAGCGCTTCTTTTGACGAGATGAGGACAATGGCTGTCTCTTTTCGCTGGCAGGGAAATGGTCACATTTTGCGCTGTTGGAAACAATAAAAGGGTATCAAAACGAAGAAATAGAGCCACCGGGTGGAGAGCAATGCTCCCGCCCGGTGGCTCTGTAGATTCTTGGTATATGATGAGGGCCGTCAGGCAGCCTTTTCCGTCCTGCTTCCGCAGATCACAGAAAGAGGTGCAAAAGCGCAGGGAATCCTCCCTACAAATCAATGTCAGGGGTATCGCTGGAAGTGCCTTCGAGCAGCGGGCGTACCTTGCGCAGGAACGTGTCCACCTGCTCCGGGCAGCGACCGATATAGGCCTCTGGCCTCAGCAGAACGGCGAGGTCTTCTGTATGCATGGAAAAAGCCGGCTCTGCCGCCAGTTGCTCCAGAAGGTCGCAGGGCTCGCCTTCCTTCATCCTTGCGGAGGCCGCGTGGGAACAGCGGCGGATCACCTCGTGCAGCTCCTGACGGTTTCCGCCGCGTTTGACGGCCTCCATCAGCAGATTTTCCGTGGCGATGAAGGGGAGGTATTCCCGAACGGCCTTGCCAATGATCGCCTCATTTACAACAAGTCCGTGGGTCACATTCCTGCAGAGACGCAGGATCGCATCGGCGCAGAGAAATCCCTCCGGCATGGAGATGCGGCGGTTGGCGGAGTCTCATCCAGCGTGCGTTCCAGCCACTGTACGGACGCCGTCATGGAGGCGTTTACGGCGTCCGAGATCAGAATGCGGGACAAAGAAAAGATTCGCTCACTGCGCATGGGGTTTCGCTTATACGGCATGGCGGAGGAGCCAATCTGGTTTTCTTCAAAGGACTCCTCTATCTGCCGGTCATGCTGCAGCAGGCGAATATCGTTTGCCATCCGATAGGCACTCTGCGCAATAGAAGACAGACAATTCAGGATGCGGCTGTCCACCTTTCGGGGATATGTCTGCCCGCAGACATCAAAACACGCTGCAAATCCGAATTCCGCGCTGATCTGCCGGTTCATCTGGTCGATCTTTTCGGTATCACCATTGAATAGCTCCAGAAAACTGGCCTCGGTACCGGTGGTCCCACGGCAGCCGAGGAATTTCATGTGTGCCAGTACGTGCTCCAGTTCCTCCAGGTCGGAAAGAAAATCCTGCATCCAGAGTGTCGCCCGTTTGCCCACGGTAACAAGCTGCGCGGGCTGATAGTGGGTATAGCCGAGGGTGGGCAGCGACTTGTATTTCTCCGCAAAGTCCGCAAGATTTTTCAGCACGTCCAGCAGTTCCTTGCGGAGATGGCGCAGAGCGTCCCGATAAAGGACCAGATCCCCGTTATCGGTTACATAACAGCTTGTGGCCCCTAAATGGATCACGCCTGCGGCGCCGGGGGCCGCTTTTCCGTAGGCATAGACGTGCGCCATCACATCATGCCGTACCTCTCGCTCCCGTTGTGCGGCGCATGCAAAATCAATGTCATCTATGTGTGCTTCCAGCTCTGCGACCTGCTCTGCCGTAATGGGCAGGCCGAGATCATGCTCCGCCCGGGCCAGCGCGGTCCAGAGCCTTCGCCAGATCTGAATACGCTTTTTCTGGGAGAATAGATACAGCATCTCCTCTGATGCATACCGGGATGACAGGGGCGATTCATATTTTTCGTACATCGTGCTGCCCTTTCTCTGCTTTATTCCGCAGTGACGACCATGCTGCGCGTGGTTTTATCGATATCATGAATTGATACCGAGTACGAAGAATTTGAGAAATGCAAGTCTGTTTGTAGGGACTGTTCACTTTTTCGGCAGCAACCGGAAGGAAAAGGTGTAAGCATATTAAAACTGCCGCCATCTATTCGAAGGTATCCTACTTTTTTGAGGAAACACAAAATAATAAATAAAGGCCAAGAAAAGCTGCTGAGAAAGCTTACAATTGATGCACAAAATGATAATCTACGAAATGATATGATGATGCACGGGAAAAACGGAAGTGTTACTTTCTATCAGGTTGAGAAATGCAGAAAAACCATATACAGACTGAATGAACAATTCCTTGCTATTGCGAACAAATGTGCTGTAAATTAAATAAGCCCCGCTTTTTGAATGAACTCCGCCTTTCAAAGCTCGGAAGAGAGATGATCTTTTGAAAGGGCTCCGTTTCCCGGATATTCTGTCGAGAAACGGAGTCCTTCTTACATATTTTCTCTCGACGGACAGGGGGTTCATTTGCTATACTGAAAGCGAAGATAATAATTGGGAGACACCGTGATATGAAGAAAATCTTATTCGTTTGCCACGGCAACATCTGCCGCAGCCCGATGGCTGAGTTCGTGATGAAGGACTTAGTAGAAAAAGCCGGTTTGGCAGCACAGTTCCATATAGAGTCTGCGGCAACCAGCCGGGAGGAGATCGGCAACCCGGTTTATCCCCCGGCGCGGCGCAAGTTGGCGGAGCATGGGATCGCCTGCGGCGGCCACGCGGCGCGGCAGCTCACCAAAAACGATTACAAAGAATTCGATCTGCTCATCGGCATGGACAGAGCCAACCTACAGAATATGCGGCGTATTTGCGGTGGTGACCCAGATGGCAAGATACATCTGCTGCTGGATTACACCGGCCATCCCCGCGATGTGGCCGACCCGTGGTACACCGATGATTTCGAGGCCACATGGCAGGATGTGATGGCAGGTTGCCATGGATTACTGAGAGAGTTATTGCAGAAACGAGGTGAACAGAATGGCACAAAATGACAAGATCCAACTATTTGAGGACAAACGCATTCGTACTGCGTGGGACGAGGAAAAAGAAGAATGGTACTTTTCCATCGTCGATGTTGTTGCCGTGCTGACGGATAGCGTTGACCCTGCGGCATATTGGCGCAAGCTCAAGCAGCGTTTGAAAGCTGAGGGCAATGAAACCGTGACAAACTGTCACGGTTTGAAAATGACCGCCTCAGATGGCAAAAAGCGTCTGACCGATGTAGCCGACACTGAGCAGCTTCTCCGTATCATCCAGTCCATTCCTTCCCCCAAAGCGGAACCGTTCAAGCTGTGGTTGGCACAGGTTGGACGGGAGCGCATTGAAGAAACCATTGACCCAGAGTTGACCATCGAGCGAGCACTGGAGACATACCTCAAGAAAGGCTACACACGCGAGTGGATCAACCAGCGGCTGCAAGCTATCCAAGTCCGCAAAGAACTAACGGACGAGTGGGATACCCGCGGCGTGCAGAAGGGCGTGGAGTACGCAATACTTACCGATGAGATCTCCCGTGCATGGTCAGGGATGTCCACACGGCAATATAAAAATCTCAAGGGCCTGAAGAAAGAAAACCTCCGCGACAACATGACTACGCTGGAACTGGTGCTGAATATGCTGGCGGAGGCGACCACCACGGAGATATCCAAGCAGAAAGCTCCGGAGACATTTTCGGAAAACATTGATGTAGCGCGTGCCGGAGGAAAAGTGGCCGGTGATGCACGGAAAGCCATTGAAAGCCAAACCGGTGTCCCCGTTATTACCTCCAAGAACGCTGCCCAGCTCAATCAGGTCGTGACAGATCTGCTGGAAGGAACGACTACGTCACCGGAAAAGCAAGGTAAAAGGCGCTGATTCACAGACAACAAAAGTGGTGGGTGGTCACAAAAAGAAAGACACCCTCACGGGTGTCTTTCTTTTTGGAGCAGGGATTTTGCTGTGCAAAATCGTTTGCCTGCGGGCGGGCAGCGGAGCCATATACGAAAACGGGAGACTGCGGTGCGGTCTCCCGTTTTTTGTTATCGCCGCAGGGCGGCCATAAAGCGCAGCAGATTGCCCATGGTGAAGCGCAGATCCTCCTCGGTCCGCGCGGCGGCTTGGGGCCAGGTACACAGCGCCGGATGGATGGGGAATACGCCGGACACGCCCTCCGCGTACACCGCGTCCAGCGCTGTCTCGCAGCCGCCCACCAGCGCCGCCGCCGGTACACCCAGCGCCCGGGCGCGGCGGGCCACGCCCACCACCGTCTTCCCCCGCAGGCTCTGGCTGTCCAGATGACCCTCGCCGGTGATGACCAGCGATGCGCCGCGGCATTTCCGGTCAAAGTCCGTGAGATCCAGCACCACATCAATGCCCATGCGCAGCTGTCCGCCGAAAAATGCCGCCGCACCGGCCCCGAAGCCGCCGGCTGAACCACCGCCCGCCAGCGTCAGCACCTCCATGCCCACGTCTTTTTCCAGCGTCTCCGCCAGATGGCGCAGGCCCGCATCCATGCGGGCCACCATGGCCGCGTCCGCCCCCTTCTGAGGTCCGAACACCGCCGCCGCACCAGCGGGACCGCACAGGGGGTTGTCGATGTCGCACATCACCGTGACCTCCACGCCCGCCAGCGTCTCCTGCAGACCCTTCATGTGGATATGGGCGATTTGGGTCAGCGTCCCGCCGGTAGGCACGAACGGCCGTCCCTCCGCATCCAGAAACTCCGCACCCAGCGCGGCGGCCGCGCCGCAGCCGCCGTCGTTGGTGGCGCTGCCGCCCAGCCCCAGCACCAGCCGCTTTGCTCCGCGGGACAGCGCGTGGGCCATCAGCTGGCCCACGCCGTAGGTAGTGGTCTTTTCCGGATCGCGGCACGCGCCCGCCAGCGGCAGGCCCGCCGCTGCGGCCATTTCCACCACCGCCGTACCGTCCGGCAGCAGGCCGTAAAAACCCATGACCTCCTGGCCGCAGGGCCCTGTGCAGGGCACCTCCGCCCGCGTGCCGCCCACGGCGGCCAGAAAGGCGTCCACCGTGCCCTCGCCGCCGTCCGCCACCGGAATGGCGCAGATCTCCGCCTCCGGCTCCAGCCGCAATATCTCCTCCGACGCGATGCGGCAGATGCCCTCCGAGGACAGCGTTCCTTTGAAGGAATCCGGTATCAGCACATATTTTGCCATGGTCTCCGCTCCTTTCCGAAAAAGCGAGCCGCGGCAGACGCCGCGGCTCACGGGTTTGCTGCTTACAGCGTGTAGAACAGCGCTGCCATCTGGGCCGTCACATCCTCCGTGTAGCTGCACAGCGTCACGCAGTAGATGTAGTTGCCCTCCTTCATGCACACCAGCAGCTCATACATGGGGGTATCCTGTACCGTGGCGGTGATGGCGATCGCGGGACACTCCGCACCGGCGAACTCCGCCGTGGTCACGGACGCTGTCACGTCCTCAAAGCCGTAGGTGCCCATGGCGTCGGGCAGCTGCTCTGCGGACAGCTCCACGTAGTCCTGAGCGCTCATGGTGGTGCCAAACAGCAGTCCCATGTTCTGGAACACCACGTTCATGGTCATCAGCCCATCGGTGGAGGAGGCGTACATATCGTACACGCTCTGGTTCTCCTCCATCAGCTGGCGCATATCCTCGTCGCTGGTGCCCTCCGTCAGGAAGCCGTTGATCTCCGCGATCTGCGCCTCGGTGTAGAACGTCCAGGTCTCGTCCAGCGTGCAGCCGATGCCGGCGAACTCGTTGGTGTAGGTGCCGCCGTTGACGCTGCCCAGCTCCGGCGTGCCGGCGTCATCGGCGGGCATGTCCACCTGACCTGAGGTGTCCTGATCCGCCACGGCGCCGGGGTCCACGGTGCCGCCGGCCTCGTCCGTCGTCTGCTGTCCGCAGGCGGCCATGGTCATCAATATCGTCAGCGCCATCAGCATGGCAAACAGCTTTTTCATGGGTCTCCTCCTGTACGAAGTGTGTCAGTTTCTGTCAACGGCATTGTACCAAATCGGCGCGGGAAATACAACAGCAAAATTTTCCGCCGCAGCGGCCGGCGGCTTTGGGATGCGCCGCCATTTCCCGACAGGATGCGTCCGCCGTTCCGGTTACAATAGGCGTGAAAGGAGGGACAAGCCTTGAAAACTGTCACCGAGGCCGTCCGGTCCGTCCCGCTCCGCTCCCTGCTGACGGGGTTTTTACCGGCGGCCGCCGCGTTTCTGCTGTCCGGCGCGGCGCTGGACGGCCTGTACAGCCCATGGGCGCTGGCGGCCGTCTCCGCCGCAGGCGTCAGCTGGCCCGGGCTCAGCGCCCTGCTGGGCGCGGGACTGGGCGCTTTCCTTTTTCTGGATTTTCAGGCGGGGCTGCGCCACACCGCCGCCGCCATCCTCATTTTCTGTGCCAACACGGCGTTCTGCACCACCCGCCTGTACCGCCGTCCGGTATTCCGGCCGGTGGCTGCCGTGTTGATGACGCTGCTGGTGCAGTCGGCCTATCTCATCCAGCGGCAGCCGCGGCAGTGGGCGCTGTGCGCCGCTGCCTGCACCGTGCTGTACGCTGCGGCAGCGCTGCTGCCGTCGCTGTCGGATGCCAATGCCTCGGCGGTGAGCCGCGGGCAGGCGCTGTTCCTGCTGGGCCTGGGGCTGTCCCTTACCGCCTACGGCTGGTCGTTCTCCGGCTTCCGCGTGGGCGGTATGCTGGCGGCGGCGCTGCTGATGGCCGCGGCGAAGTGCCTGTCCCCCGCCTCCGCCGCGGCGGCGGGAGCCGTGGCCGGTCTGACCATGGATCTGTTCACCGGCGATGCGGTGCTGCTGACCGCAGTGTGCTGCGGCGGGATGGGAGCCGCCTCCGCTGTCAGGGAGCGGGGCCGGTTGGCCGTGCCGCTGGTGTATACTGCCGCAGCCATGGTCGGATATACGCTGCTTGACGGGCCGGACCCGCTGCCCCTGCTGTTTCAGAGCATGGCGGGTGCGGGGCTCTATCTCCTGCTGCCTCAGCGCCTGCCGCTGCGGCTCGCCCAGCAGGCGCCCGCGCCGCCGGCCCAGCCGGAGGCCACCCCTGCCGCTGCGTTCCGCGCCGTGTACGACAGCTTTTTCACCGAGGTATCGCCGCCGCGGCCGGAGAATCCCGCCGTGCTGTTCGACCGCGCGGCGGAGCAGATCTGCGCAGGGTGTCTATTGCAGCGGGATTGCTGGCAGGCACACTACAACGATACCTACAATGCCTTCAACGACGCCTGCCCCCGCCTGCTGCGCCGCGGCAGCGCCTGCGCAGAGGACTTCCCCCTGCATTTTGCCAGCCGCTGCCTGCACTTCCCCCAGCTGCTGGAGGCGCTGAACGACCAGCTGCACCAGTTCCTGCTGCGCCGCGCCCACCGGCTCCAGCTGGAGGAAGCGTATCAGGTGGCGCGGCAGCAATACGCCCAGATGTCGGAGGTGCTGTCCTCCGGCGTGCCGGTGTCGGCGCCGCCTCGCTTTGCCTGCCGCACCTCCATCGCCCTGCGGCCCAGGGAAGGCGAGACACTGTGCGGCGATCAGGCGGCGTCCTTTGAGGCGGGCGGCGCGGCGTGCCTGCTGCTGTCCGACGGCATGGGCAGCGGCGAGGCCGCCCACCGTGAGGCCGCCATGACCGTGCGGTTACTGAAGCAGTTTTTACAGGCGGGCGTGGAGCCGCTGCCGGCCCTGAAAACACTGAACACGGCGATGCTGCTGCGCTGCCGTGAGGGCGCGGGCTTCACCACCATCGACCTGCTGCGGCTGGACCGCAGCACCGGTGAGGCCGCGCTCTATAAATACGGCGCGGCGCCGTCGTATCTGAAAAAGCTGGGCCGCGTCACGCGGTACGGCGGCGCGGCGCTGCCCGCGGGGCTGGAGGGTGCGGACCGCCAGCCCGATGTCATCCGCTTCGTCCTGCCGCCGGACGGCTGGCTGGTGATGGTCTCCGACGGCGTGGTCGGCGGCGACGGGGACGAGTGGCTTCAGGATCTGCTGGCCGGTTGGGGCGGCGGCACTCCCGACGCCCTGGCCCGCCGCATCCTCACCATGTCCGCCGAACACGGCGGGCGGTCCGATGACTGCGCCGTGCTGGCGCTGCACCGGCTGCGGGGCGAAGAAAATGGCCCCGCGCAGGTATAATCTGCCGCCGCGCCGTCCATACTACTACCGTCGCCCGATGCGATAGGGCGGCGCAGTAAACGGACAGCAAGGAGGGCATATGCTTGGTTAAAGGTATTTCCCGCCGCGTCATCGTGGTGGATTCTCCGGACCCCCAGATCTTCGAACAGGCCATTTTCATTCTGCGCACCGATGGCGGCGGCGTCAGCTCACAGCAGCTGGTGGATCAGGCCGTCCGCATCGCCAAGAACTATGCCCGCTGTCAGGGTCTGCCGCGCCGGCGCGTCCGCGTCCCCGGTTGGCTGTGGGCCGCCATCGGCGCGGCGGCCATCGGACTGACGTGGCTGCTGTGTACCCTGTTCTGATCTTCCCATGGTTTCAGCGGGCAGCGCCCGTTTGAAATTGATTTTCCATCATTTTTCTCCTCACTTGGAGCGGACGTGACCCGTCCGCTTCCTTTTTTTGCGCAAAAAACCGCAGGAGGGCTTACCCTCCTGCGGTTTCGTGTCTCAGTGCTTCTTTTTCCGCGTCACGACGATGCCGATGATCGCCGCCACGGCGATGACGCCCAGCAGCACCCACAGCCATGTGAGCCCCGCGCTCTGCTGCGGAACGGCGGCGCTGTCCTGTGCGCCGGTCTGGCTGTCGGCAGAGTCCGGCAGGTCGTCCACGGAGACGGTGCCCTCGTCAATGCCGGTGTCCTCTGCGCCGCCGGCGCCGCCCGTGGTATCGGTGGTGTCGCCGGCAGTGCCGGGGTTGTCCACGTCCACGGTACCCGTGTCGGCGCCGGTGGTGCCGGAGCCGCCGTTGTTGGGTTTGTTGTCGGCGGGCTTATTGTCATCGGGCTTGCTGTCATCCGGCTTGCTGTCATCGGGCTTGCTGTCATCGGGCTTGCTGTCATCGGGCTTGCTGTCGCCCGGCGTGTTGCCGCCGTTGACGTTGCTGTTGTAGTTCACCGTGATGCCGGAGGCGAAGGCCCCCTCCTCCACGGCGGTGATGGTGTCCGGCAGGTCCACCGTTTTCACGTTGTCATTGCCCGTGAACGCGCCCTTGGCGATGGTGTTCACAGGGATACCGGCGATGCTGGCCGGTACGGTGACTGCGGCGTCCTTACCGAAATAGCCGGTGATGGTGATGGACTCGTCCGCGATGGTGTAGTGCAGCGCACCCTCGGTGTAGACGGTGGCAGCCAGCGCCGTGGCCGTCATGGCCAGCGCCATGAGCAGCGACAGCAGCACGGGGATGAGTTTTTTCATAAGTCGCTCCTTTGCTTTGCGCACAGGGGCATAGTCCGCGCGGACTATGCCCCTGTTTTGGGTTAGGGTCGGAGATGGCGGATCAGCCAAGGTCGATGTCGCCGCCGTCCGGAATGGACGTCGTGATGATGTCCTCACCGGTGGTCAGAATGACCTGCATCTCCGGAGCTTCATACTGCTTCTTGTCCATTTTCAGTTACCTCCATTAGTAGTCAGACTGTTGTAGCTGCCGGACAGGATCGTATCGCTGTACACATACACCATGGTGCCGCTGCTGTCGCGCAGGATCATGTAAGCACGGCCATACACCGTACGATCCGCGGCCGACACGATACCATTCAGGACTGTCACGCCCATCGCGTCAGTATTGGTTGCCTTCAGGACCTGCGTATTGTCAGGCTTGTCGCCATCGGCATCCAGCTTCATGGCGTCCAGCGCACCCGCCTCGCCGTACCGGCTGTCGGTGCTCACCAGAACGCCCTGCTCGGTGACCGTGTAGCCATCGGGCACGGAGCGCGTTGCCGTGAAGGAGACTGCGTACTTCGCGCCCTGCTGGCTGGCGCTGATCTCCGTCAGTGCGATCACGGGCAGACGATCCACTGTGGTGCCGGCATCAACATATTCAGCCGTCAGGGTCAGATCGCCGCGAGGCGCGACCTTCAGGGTCTCCGTGTAGCCAAGCACGGTGTTGCCGTTCTTCCAGCACTTGAAGACCTTTCCGTCAATGCTCTTCGCCGTTACCGTAGTGATCTTGCCGACTGTAGCCGTGTAAGTCGCCGTCTCGTCATTCGGGTAATTGACGGTTACCATGTAAGAGCCCGCGCTGAATTCGTACACCGGCTCCACAACGATGATACCCGTCGCGGTAGTGGCCATGGCGGCGCGAATCTCAGCTTCCGTCATGGACCAGCGCACGAAGGTCGCGCCCATCTTGATGGGAGGCTCGGGGAACTGGATCTCCTGCGTGTCCGTGTAGCCCTTAGAACTGATAACCTGCTGCGTGTGGGAGATGAAGACCACCATGGCCTGGTGCTCTTCCTTCTCGGCATACACGGCCTTCAGGGTCGTCTCGCTGCCCATGATGAAGGTGTAGCTCTTCTCGGTGGAGACCACCTTGTTGGATGCGTTGACCCAGTACAGGAAGTTCTCGCTGCCGGTGAAGTTCACCGTCACAGATGCGCCGACGGCGAACTGCTCATACAGGTAGGAATCCTGCACCGCGCCGCCGTTGACCGTGAACTCGGAAGCCGTAACAGTCAGCCAGAACTTGCCGCCGCTGATGGGCTCATAGACCGCGATCATGGTGCAGTCATCGGTGGGCTTGACCACGCAGGTCAGGTCAGTGCTGTACGGCGTGCCGGTGTACTCGTTGACGAACCAGCCCACGAAGTTGTAGCCGCTGATGGCGGATGCCGTGACCGTGGTGCCCTCTGCGTAGGTGATGTTGCTGCCGCCGCCGGCCACATTGGCCACGGGGCTGTTGCTGCCGGTGGTGCGGGACGTCACCATGACGGTGAACATGCCCACTGCCACGCCGTAGCGACCCTCACTGTTGGCAGTCGTCACAGGCGTGAAGCCAGGAGCGCAATACTCCTTCTTGACGATGCTGCTGAACTCGCCGCCGGAGATGTTGACATCCTTGGCGGTCACGTCGCGGACCAGAACAGCGTCCGTATCCTTGTCGCCCAGCACCGTGCCGCCGGTAATGTCCAGGCCCACCAGGTTGGTCTGGCTCTTGTCGTTACCGATCTCACGGATAGCGGTGGAATACTTACTCTCCACCACAGCGTTGCCGGAAATGTTGATCTGAACCTGACCGGCGTAGCCGATGTAGGAGTCGATCATGATGGCAGAGCCGTCATAGCTGATACCGTTGGTCTGGGAATACTCATCGCCGATGACATTGTCGTTGGCAACGCCGCGGACCGTACCGCCGGAGATGTTCAGCGTACCGGACTTGATGCCGATACCGCAGTAGCCCTCCACCAGGCCGCCGGTGATGTTGACCTCGCAGGGCTGGGGCAGATAGACTGCCAGGCTCTCGGACTTGACAACTGCACCCTCAAACACGTTGACGTGGGACACGCCTCTGTCAGTGCCGTTGCCCTGGACGGCGGGCGTCTTGGCGCTCTGCACCGTGCCGTAAATATTCAGCTCGGGAGCATAGGTCTTGCCGCTGTCATCCTGGCCCTTGATGAACACCGCAGGATAATCACCCTTCGCACTGTCCGCAACGATGGTGGAATCCTTGTCGATAGTCACGCTGCCGTTGTAGTTCACACTCAGCAGAGAACTGCTGGCCGCCTTGCCGGTGATGTCCACATCCGCCAGTGTCAACTTGCCGTAGGCATAGTTCGTCTTGCCGTCGGGAACATCAATGGTACCGTTCTGGATGGTCACTTCGCCGTAGGTGACAAAGCTACCGGTCACGGTCATCTTGTTCAGGTCGATGGTGATATTCGCGTTGACCTTGATGCTGCTCTCGGCGACATCCGCCAGCAGTCTCACGGTCTGGCCGTCCTGAGCCGCCGCAACGGCCTCGGCCAGAGTGCTGTACGCGTTGACGGAATTGCCGTCCTTGTCCAGAATCTGGGCGGTCATGCCGTCAACAGCCGTGAAGGAGCCGTTCTCGTTCTTGGTGATACCAACGCCGGGAGCCGCGAAGCTGGGAGTCTTGCCGTCCACCTTCTGCTCGGGGGAGACGTTGGGGTCAAAGCCGACGAACGTACCGCCGCTAATGGCGACCTTCGCATTACCAGAGGTGAACTCGCTGTCGATGCAGTTGAACAGATACTTGCTGCTGCCTTCCCACTTCTGGTGCAGGTCGAAGGTGCCGCCCTTGACAGACAGGGTACCCTCCTCCATCTGAACCACGCTGACGTTGCCGTAGAAGGTGCCGTTTTCGATGGTCAGGTCGCCCTTCACCACGTTGATGGTGTAGCAGTCGTTCTCCTTGGCATCTATGGTGCCGTTGCCGGTGATGGTCACCTTGGCGCCATTTGTGATGGACAGGATGGCGTTGGCATTATCGCCCCAGATGTCCGCCGTGTTCTTGATGGTCTTGCCGTTCAGGTCCAGCGTGATGTTCTTGTTGATGGTCAGCTGGGTGTTCTGCTCCACGTCTGCCAGCAGGGTGATGGTCTTGCCCTTTGCAGCCAGACGGATCGCGTCGGCCAGCGTCTCGTACTTCTTGCTGCCGACCTTGGCAACATACTGGCCTTCCTTGACGCCGTAGGTGCCACCCGCGTTCTTGGTGGGGATGAAGCCATCGGCGCAGTAGTAATCGGGAATACTCTTGTTGAAGGTACCGCCCGAAACCTCGAAGCTATCATCAGCCTGAGCAGGACTCAGGTGATGAAAAACGTTGTTGCCATTTCCGTTGAACGTACCGCCCTTGACATAAGTGATGGAGTCATAACCATCCACTCTGCCAGTCACAACAACCCTTGCGTTCGTGCTGGTACTCTTTTCATTAAACGTACCGCCGGTAATGGTAGTAGTGCCGTAAACCAGAACAGTTCCCGTTATTCCCCATCTCGGAGCTGTTTCCCGCGTGAACGTACCGCCGCTGATATTCAGCACAGAGCCTTCCTCACTCTTGACCACGTTCAGACCACCGGTGTAGGTACCGCTGGTGATGGTCAGGGTGCCGTAGTTGTCGATCATGGAGGAGCCGGTGTTGCCCGCCTTGGCGGTGACATCCGTCAGCGTCAGGTTGGCATCCTTCTTGGCCTCGATGTTGTAGTAGTCGTTGCCGCCCACAACATTACCGTTCTTCACGGTAACGGTGCCGCTCTGCACAGAGATCGTGGCCTTACCGACGTTGGTGTTGGTCAGGGTCTTGCCGCCCAGATCAAGGGTGATGCTCTTGCTGATGGCCACGTCCTCGGCGGCGTCAGCCAGCAGGGTCACGGTCTGGCCGTCCTGCGCCGCACCGATGGCCTCCTGTAGGGACTCGTAGCCCTGGCTGCCGATCTCGGCAACATACTTGCCTTCCTTCACGCCGTAGGTGCCGTCCGCGTTCTGGGTGGGGATGTAGCCGTCAGCGCACAGGGACTTGTCCACCGCGCTGGAGAACGTACCGCCGGAGATGGAAACCTTGTCGCTCTGCGTGAAAGCGTTCTCGGTCTGGTTCGCCCAATCGTAGGCCTTGACTGCGGCGTTGTCGCCCTTGGCCGTGAACTTACCGCCCTCGACCTTGATCTCGGCCAGGTCCTTGTAGCCGGCGCGGTTCACGATGGAGATGGCCGCGCCGTCCTCGATGGCGCCGTCGTTAATGGTCTTGTCGATGCCGTCACCGGAGACGGTGATGGCCGTGTCAGCGCCGCTGATGTTCAGGCTGCCGGAGCAGACCTGCACGCCCATGGTCTTGGCGTTGATGACGCTGTTGTCGATGGTCAGCGTGCCGGAGCTGGGGAAGTAGATGCCGAAGCCGTTGGGCACGTTCAGCGTGCTGTTCCTCAGCGTCACGGTATCGTTGGTGTTGTTGCCGTTGGTCTCGATGCCGCTGCGGGCGTTGGTCGTCATCTCGACGCCATCGAACACCAGACTGGAATTATCATACTTGATGGTGCCGCCCATGGCGGAGGGAATCAGACCCACCAGCTGGCTGCTGACCACCTTGCCGTTCTTCACGGTCAGCGACGCATCGGGGTAGTTGATCTCGAAGGCCGCGCTGTTTGCATCCGTGCCGGTGCAGGTCCAGGTATGGCCGTCCAGATCCACCGTGCGGTCAATGCTGCCGGAGTTGAACGTTGAACCGGTGGTATAATCGCGCAGCAAGACGATATCTGCGCCGCTGGCCGTCTGCGCCTTGAACGCCTCGTCCATGGTGTAGTAGGAGGTGTCGCCGACCTTGGCCAGATACGCCTTCGCCACACCGAAAGTGCCGTCGGTGTTCTTAGTAACGCCGGAATCCTCCACCACGTACTTGGTGGGGTCACTGGAGAACGTACCGCCGGTGACAGCAATAGTCGCCTTAGTGGCGTCGTTGATAGGAATCAAGCCATCGCCGTAGGTATAGGTGCCCAGCGTACCATTGACGGTGCCGCCGCTGATGCTGACCTTGGCCAACTTGCCCTCGGCTTTGTCGTAACTCACGGACGCCACGTTACCGTTGACGGTGCCGCCGCTGATCGTCAGATCGCTGTTGTGACCGCCGCTGTACGTCCAAGCTGCAACTGTGCCGTTGACCGTGCCGCCCTTGATCTCAGCGAACTTCCAGTTCTCCACCGCATAGCTGTTTTTGGAATTCAGCGTACCGTCTTCTTTCAGGTAGAACGTACCGCGATCGACCTTGATCACGATGAAGTTATCCTGAGTAAACGTGCCGCCACTGATGGTCAGACCGGGGTACTCGGCGACGCTGTCATCGCCCACGCGCACCAGGGACGCGCCCTTCACTCCAACAACGCCGCTGTTGTTCTTGACGTTGCCGCTCTCGAAGGTGAGCCAGCCTTTGCCCTGAATGTCGATGACATAGTGGGAGCTGACGCCGGAGTTCTCCGCGGTATCCTCACGCATGATGGTACCGGTCTTCGCCGCGCTGCTGTCCTTGACGGTGACGCGGGCCGTAACGGTCAGTGCGGGCTTGCCCTTCACGGTGCCGCCGTTGAGGGTGTGACCGTTCAGGTCAAGGGTCATCATCTCGGCGATGGTGACATTCTCGCGGGTATCCGCCAGCAGGGTCACGGTCGCTTTCCTACCGGCCGCGTCGATAGCCGCCTGCAGGGTGGCGTACTTGGTGCTCCCGACCTCGGCAACATACTGGCCTTCCTTCACGCCGTAGGTGCCGTCCTCGTTCTTAGTGGGGATGAAGCCGTCAGCGCACAGGGACTTGGCCACCTCGCTGGAGAACGTACCGCCGGAGATGGCAACAACGTTCTTACTGTTGTCAAACGCGCTCGCGGTCTGGTCCTCCCACTTGTAGGCCTTGACTGCGGCGTTGGTGCCGTTGGCCTTGAACTTACCGTCCTTGACCTCGATATTGGACAGGCCCTTGTAGCCGGCGCGGTTCACGATGGAGATGGCCGCGCCGTCCTCGATGGCGCCGTCGTTAATGGTCTTGTCGATGCCGTCACCGGAGACGGTGATGGCCGTGTCAGCGCCGCTGATGTTCAGGCTGCCGGAGCAGACCTGCACGCCCATGGTCTTGGCGTTGATGACGCTGTTGTCGATGGTCAGCGTGCCGGAGCTGGGGAAGTAGATGCCGTAGCCGTTGGGCACGTTCAGCGTGCTGTTCTTCAGCGTCACGGTATCGTTGGTGTTGCTGCCGTTGGTCTCGATGCCGCTGTGGCCGTTGGCCGTCATCTCGACATTTTCGAACACAAGGCCGGAATTGTCATAGGTGATGGTGCCGCTCATGGCGGAGGGGATCAGACCCGCCAGCTGGCTGCTGACCACCTTGCCGTTCTTCACGGTCAGCGTCACATCGGAATAGTTGATCTCGAAGGCCGCGGACGCCGTGTCCACGATGTTAGCGGTCCACGTATGCCCGCCCAAATCGATGGTGAAGCTCTCATCACCGGAGTTCTGCACCTTGTTCGTGGTGTAGTCTCGCAGCATGACGATGGTCTCGCCCGCCTTGACAGCGTGGAACGCCTCATCCATGGTGTAGTACTCGGTGTCGCCGATCTTGGCCAGATACGCCTTCGCCACACCGAAGGTGCCGTCGTCGTTCTCAGTAATGGCGGAATTCTCCACCACGTACTGGGTGGGGTCTTTGGAGAACGTGCCGCCGGTGACCTCGATGGTGGCCTTGGCTGTCTCGTCCATAGCAACCAAGCCATTGTTATAGGTATAGGTGCCCAGCGTACCGGTGACGGTGCCGCCGGTCACATAGACCCGCGCCTGCTTGTCCGCAGCATTGTCATAGTTCACGGAAGCAACATTGCCGTTGACCGTGCCGCCGCTGATTTCCAGCTTGCTGAACGCCGCACCAGTGCTGTATACCCAGGTGGACACGGTGCCGTTGACCGTACCGCCCTTGATATAGGCGTTGTTCCAGTTCTCAATGGCGAAGCTGTTGGCGGAGTTCACGGTGCCGCCCAGCAGGTGCAGTGTACCGCGATCCACCTTGATGGCGATGAAGTTATCCTGGGTAAACGTACCACCCTTGATGGTCAGGGTGGGCTGTCCACTGACGCTGTCGTTGCCCAGACGGATCAGGGAGGAACCCTTGACGCCGGGGATGCCGCTGTTGTTCTCCACCTTGCCGCTCTCGACGATCATAAAGCCGTTCTTGCCCTGGATGTCGATGACATAGTGGGAAGTCTTCGTGTCCGCAGTATCCTCACGCTTGATGGTACCAGTCTGCGCCTCGCTGCTGTCTTTCAGCGTGACCTTCTTGTTGTCGACGGTCAGCGCGGGCTTGGCATTCTCGGTGCCGCCATTCAGCGTATGACCATTCAGGTCAAGGACGATGGCATTCTTGGAAACCGTGACATTCTCGCGAGTATCCGCCAGCAGGGTTACGGTCGCGCCGCTCTTGGCCGCGTCAACAGCCGCCTGCAGGGAGTCGTACTTGGCACCGTTGACCTCTGCCACGGAGGCTTCCACCGTTTCCTTGACCTCGTAAAGGGTCGTGACTGTGCCGTCATCAGCCTTCGCCTTCACCGCGACCGGTTTGCCGGTGGTCTCAGTGACCTCAGTAGTTTCCACCTGATACAGCGCGGAGCCGGTGGTACTGTCAGCCGCAAGGCCGGTCACCGTGTTCGTGCCGCTCAGCGTCACATCATAGGCCTGCGTACTGTTCTTGATGTTCAGGAACGCCTTGTTCTCCTTGGTGGAGGTGACTGTGCAGCCGTTCACTTCGACAGTGCGCGCGTCCGTGCTGGGTTGCTCCACATAGACATTGACGCCCTTACCGGAGATGTTGAACGTGCAGCCTTCAAAGGTCATGGCCTTGGTGGAATAATCCCACAGAGCATAGTCGCCCACCGGCGCATTAAAGGTAGAGTCCTCAAACTTCGCGGTCTCATAGCCCCAGTATGCAGTCCTGCCCTCAAGAGTGCAGTTCTCCACCACGGTGTTGTTGATCCGGATGAAGCCACGATAGTTCTTGTTGTCGACCCTGAGGGTCATGTTTTTGAAGGTGATGGTGTCACAGCCGTCAAAGCTGCAATCGCCATTTCCCTCACCTTTGGCGTCCTTGCTCAGGTCGCCGATGATCCATACGGTCTTACCACCCACGCCCTCGAAGGTCAGAGACTTCTCGGGAGAGGTGTTTCCGTAAGTGGTAAACTTGCCCTCGCCCAGCGTGATGGTGTCACCATCGTTGGCAGCAGCGATAGCCGCCACCAGTTCCTCGCTGGTGCTGACCACGCTGGCGGCAGTGGGCAGCACCGCATCCCCATCATCCTGCGGGTCTGCGGAATCGTTTCCGTTCACGGAATCGGTAGGATCAGCGCCGCCCTCAGCACCGGTGGTATCATCCGCCGTGCCGCTGCCGCTGCTGCCTCCGACCTGCAAGTCATCGGTGTTACCGCTGCTGTTGCTGTCGTCGGACACGTCCGTTCCGTTTTCGGAGACGATCGCGCCCTGAGTGTCGACGCCGTCCGCCATCGTAGCGTACGCCGCCGTCGGCAGCAGAGACAGCATCATTACCAGCGAAAGCAGTAATGACGCCGCTCTTTTGCCCATTCTTGTTTTGTTCATGTTCCCCCATCCTTTCATGTGATTTTTTTGTCTGCGGAATCATGCTGTGCGCTGTCCGCACCGTGGCCGCGGCACTGCACCGGCGGGTCCGCACCCCCTGCGGATCAGTGGCAGGCTCCGCCGCGCGGGACGCCGTCCCATGCGGAAAAGCCATCGTTTCAACTGGGTTAAAACGGGAAAAGGGTACCCTTTTCTGCCGGAATCTCCCTCCAATGCAGGCGCCCCTTGCACCTGCGCGGGCTGGGAAATCGTCCCATTGCGGGGTGATTTCCCTTTTCTGAATATACACGGGATAGCATAGCACCATTTCGACAAACAATCAACTTTATTTCCGCACAAAATTTCCCGTTTTTTTCTATTTAATATCGACAAAACCCGGAGCATAGTGTGTCAAAGGCCGTCTCTTCGCACAATTCCGGCATTTTCCCGCCGCCTGTGGCCGGCTGCGCGGGCATCTGCCGCAAAAGCGGAGCCACCGGCGCAAAAAAAGAAGCCATGACAACGTCATGGCTTCTTTTGGCAGGGGCAGAAAGGCTCGAACTCTCGACACGCGGTTTTGGAGACCGCTG
>OLOL01000735.1_pt1 | contig 32324 bp, 27 predicted proteins | sample 1673081 | NCBI WGS metagenome assembly OLOL01 (sample SAMEA3136753, study PRJEB25190) | human gut metagenome
CCAAAGATTCTAAGAAAGATAAAAAGTCCAAAGATTCTAAGAAGAAAAAGGCCAATTCCCGGGCTGTGCGCTCACGGCGGACATGATCACGGGCTTCCCCGGCGAGACGGAGGCAGATCAGGCGGCTGCAGTGGCGTTTTTGGAGCAGGTCGGCTTTGCGGCCGTGCATGTTTTCCCGTACTCCCGCCGCCCCGGCACGAAGGCGGACGCCATGCCGGAGCAGCTCAGCCACGCGGTCAAATCGGCGCGCGCGCATGAGGCGCAGCGCGTGGCCGATGCCTGCAAGCAGCGCTATCTGGTGCAGCAGGTCGGCCAGACGCTGCCTGTTTTGTTCGAGACGGAGCATGACGGCGGCTGGGTCGGACACTCGGACAACTATTGCCTGGTGCGCGCTGCGGGGGACGATCTGCGCGGACTTGTGAAAAATGTCAAAATCTCTGCCGTTTCCGGGCAAATGCTTGTGGGGGATTTGGTTTGACGCGCTTTGCGGAACGTGTTAGACTTTTCTCAATCCATGCAGAATGTGCTGTATGCGATGAATTTTGACCCCTGGAGGCGATTTCCGTGACCCGAAGTGAAACGTTCAATTTTTCTGCTGGACCGTCGGTCCTGCCGGAGGAAGTGCTCAGGCAGGCGCAGGCGGAATTGCTCAATTATCATGGCACGGGCATGTCCGTGATGGAGATGAGTCACCGAAGTCAGGCTTTTTCGGATATCTTCCAGGATGTGAAGGCGCGTTTTCGCGCCGCACTGTCTGTGCCGGACACACATGAGATCCTGTTTTTGCAGGGCGGCGGCACGGCGCAGTTTTCCATGATCCCGCTCAATCTGATGGGCGAGCAGGGGACGGCGGACTATGCCGTGACCGGGCATTTTTCCGGCAATGCGGCCAAAGAGGCCGAGAAGTACGGCGCGGTGCACATTGCGGCGGACACCTCCACCTGCGGCCATACCCGTATCCCGCAGCAGAGCGAGCTGAGGCTCGATGCGCGCGCGTCCTATTTTTATTATTGCGCCAACAATACGATCTACGGCACCGAATGGCAGTACGTGCCGGAGACCGGCCGCGTGCCGCTCGCGTGCGACATGTCGTCGGACATTCTCTCGCGCCCGGTCGATGTGTCAAAATACGGCGTGATCTTCGCCGGCGCGCAGAAAAACATGGCCCCTGCGGGCCTGACGGTTGCGATCGTTGACCGCAGTCTCGCCGGGCATGAGCTGCCCATCACACCGGTCATGTACAGCTATCAGCGCATGATCGACAAGGACTCTATGTACAACACCCCGCCGTGCTGGTGCATTTACATCCTCGGTCTCGTGCTCGCGTGGCTGGAGCGGCAGGGCGGCGTGGAGGGCATGCAGCAGCTCAAGCATGCGCGCGCCGCAAAGGTGTACGATTTTCTCGACAACAGCGCGCTGTTTCATCCCTGTGCGCAGCCGGGCTCCCGCTCGGATATGAACGTCACGTTCCGCACCGGGGACGATGCGCTCGACAAGGAATTCATCAGCGGCGCGGCGGCGCGCGGCCTGCTGAATCTCAAGGGCCACCGCGTTGCCGGCGGCATGCGCGCCTCGCTTTATAACGCCATGCCGATGGCGGGCGTGGATGCGCTCGTGGATTATCTGAAACAGTTTGAGGTAGAACATCATGTATAAAATCAAAACCATGAACCATATATCCCCCTATGGCCTGCAGAAGCTCGAAGAGCGCGGCTGCGTCGTCGGGGAGGACATACAGGCACCAGATGGCCTGATCCTGCGCTCGGCCGACCTGCACAGCTATGCCTTTGAGCCGAGCCTGATCGCCATCGCGCGCTCCGGCGCCGGCACGAACAACATCCCGCTCGAGGATTGCTGCCGCCGCGGCATCGTCGTGTTCAACTCGCCCGGCGCAAACGCCGAGGCGGTCAAGGAGCAGATCCTCTGCTCGCTCGTACTCTCGTCGCGCGATGTGCTCGGCAGCATTGACTGGGTCAAGAGCCTCAACGGCCGGGGCAAGGACATTCCCGCGCTTGTCGAGAAGGGCAAGTCGCAGTTTGCAGGCCCCGAGCTTATGGGCAAGACGCTGGGCGTCATCGGCCTTGGCGCGATCGGCGCGCTCATCGCCAACGCTGCCGTGAGCCTCGGCATGAATGTCTGCGGATATGATCCGTACCTGTCCGTGGACGCGGCGTGGCGGCTCTCGCGCGATGTCAAGCACGAGGTGAACCTCGACGGCATCTATGCCAAGGCGGATTATATCAGCATCAACGTGCCGTACACGGACCAGACGTTCCATATGCTTGATGCCAGGGCGTTTTCCAAGATGAAGGACGGCGTGCGCATCATCAACGAGTCGCGCGCCGAGATCGTGGATGACGACGCCATGCTCGCCGCCATTGCCTCCGGCCGCGTCGGCAAGTATGTCACGGACTTTCCCAACGAAAAGGTCGTCGGCGTCGACAATATCATCGCGCTGCCGCATCTGGGCGCCTGCACGCCGGAGAGCGAGGAGAAGTCCGCCGTCATGGCCGCGCGCGAGCTCTACGATTATCTCGCCAACGGCAACATCAAAAACTCCGTCAACTTCCCGGACGCGACGCTCGAGCGCATGGGCGTCAGCCGTGTGTGCATCCTGCACCAGAACGTGCCGACGATGCTCAACCAGTTCCTGGAGATCACCTGCAGCACGGGCCTGAACGTCGAAAACATGATCAACAAGGCCTATGGCGCGTATGCCTATGCCATGATCGACCTCAACGGCCGTCTCGACGATCAGCAGATCGCAGACATCGACCGCATTCCGGAGGTCATCCGTGTGCGCGTGGTGTAAAAACGAGAAAAACAGCCGCTCCTGATCGGGAGCGGCTGTTTTGCGTATGGAATGGTTTTATTTCTGCTTTTTTGCCAGCGCGGCCTCGGAGAAATCGCGGATCTGCGGCACTTTGTTCAGCGCAAAGTACAGCGCCAGACCGCCCACGATGCCGACGGCGGCCTGCGCGGCGTTGCCCGGGATCTCTGCCGCCGCGGCTGCGCCATAGCCGAGAATGAAATCCTCAAACACAAAGTAGCCCAGCACCATGATGATCTCGCCGCAGATGGCGCTCAGCAGCGCGAAGCCGAAGCTCTTTTTGTGGCAGGCGCGGAAGATCAGCGCCGCGACCACGGCCGCACACCCTTTGACGACGAGCGTGCCGGGCGCGTAGCTCATGTAGCCGGAGATCACATCCGCCAGACCGGAGCCGAAACCGGCAGCCACGCCGCCGTAGAGCGGGCCGGCCAGCAGGGCGGCGAGCACGACCACGATGTCGCCGGCGTTGAGATAGCCGCCGGTCACGGTCGGGATCTTGATGACGAGCGTCGCCACGCAGCACAGAGCCATGAGCATGGCGGTGTAGACGAGATTTCTGAGTTTCTGGTTCATAATTATCACCTTTTTATGTTATTGGCACAAGAATACGATATTCGACACAAATAAGCAAGGGTTGAGAACAACGAAAATTCCTGCTATACTGCTATGAGAAATGGGGGATTTGACCATGACCAGGAAATTATATGATCTCGACAGTCACCGGCGTGATTTTTCTGCGACCGTGCTGCGCTGCGACCCGGACGGGGCGCGCTATGCCGTCGTGCTCGATCAGACGGTGTTTTTCCCGGAGGGCGGCGGTCAGCCGGCCGATACCGGTGTGCTCGGCGGCGCGCGCGTTCTGGATGTGCAGCTGCTGCCGGATGCGATCGTGCACTATACGGACGCGCCGCTCGCACCCGGTGCGCAGGTGCGCGGCCAGATCGACTGGCCGCAGCGCTTCCGGCGCATGCAGGGCCACTCGGGCGAGCACATTATCTCCGGGCTGATCCATAAGGAATACGGATTTGACAACGTTGGCTTCCACCTCGGGGAAGACGCGATCACGATGGATTATAGCGGCGAGCTCACATGGACGCAGCTCATGCACATCGAGCAGCTGGCAAATGAGGCAGTGTACCGCAATGTGCCGATCCGGGCAGAGTACCCGGCACCGGAGCAGCTGGCACATATGGAATACCGCAGCAAGCTCGACCTGAAAGAGGATATACGCATTGTCACCGTCGAGGGCTATGATGTCTGCGCCTGCTGCGCGCCGCACGTGTCGCACACGGGCGAGATCGGCGCGATCAAGTTCACGTCGCTCATGCGCCACCGCGGCGGTGTGCGCGTGACGATTTTGTGCGGGTCGGACGCGGAGGCGGACTATCGGGAAAAGAGCGCGCAGGTTGCGGCGCTCTCGGCGCAGCTGTCCGTGCGGCAGGCGGACGTCGTCCCGGCCGTGCAGCGCCTGCTCGATGAGATCGCGCAGCGCAAGGCCGCGGCCGCGGAGCTGGAGCGCCGCCTCAACGCGCAGCGGCTGCAGCTGCTGCGGGAGACGCCCGGCAGTATCTGTGTCATCGACCGCTTTGACGATCTGGTCGCCATGCGCGAATTCGTCAATGCCGGCATGCTGCTTGCCGGCGGCGTCTGCGCCGCCTTTACCGGCAGCGATGCGGATGGCTACCGCTATATCATCGGCAGCCGCACGGTCGATCTGCGCACGGAGGCAAAGACCATCAATGCCGCCATCTCCGGCCGCGGCGGCGGCAAGCCGACCATGATCCAGGGCTCGTGCACGGCCCCGGCCGCCGCGATCGAGGCGTTTTTTGCCGCCTATCCTAGGAAATAATATAGATGCAGATAGGAAACAGGGCCGCGGAATTCCGCGGCCCTGCTTTTTTCGGTTTTGCTCAGATTACTGCATGCCGTTTTCGTAGGCGGCGATCATCTTTTTGACCATCTGGCCGCCGATGCTGCCGGCCTGACGGGACGTCAGATCACCGTTGTAACCCTGCTTGAGGTTCACGCCCACCTCGGACGCGGCTTCCATCTTGAAGCGGTTCATCGCCTCACGCGCATTGGGGTTGACAAGGTTGTTGCTGTTGGAAGTAGCCATTTCGTTTTCCATCTCCTTTTCGTGTTTTGGGTTTCTTGACCCGCTACTATTTTCTGCGGACAGAATGGAAGTATGCAGAGCAGAAAAATGCAATTTTTGCAAGCTTTTTTGTCGCTGTTTGCCTTTCTTGCCGGCTGTTTCCGGCGCGCGGGGATGTGCGCCATCCGGTTGCGATGATTGCATTTTCCATTCTGCCTTGGCGGACGGCCCGCGGCAACGGGGACCGCGGTCTATGCAGTGTTCACAAAGCGCAACTTGACACGAACGGGATATCGGTATAATATTTAGAATGCTATTTTGGCATTTTGTACGTATTTGCACAATGTCGGCATAGAATTGCGATAACGATGATTTTTCAAAATAATAAGGAGAACTGACTATGTGTGGAATCGTTGGATACGTCGGCGCGCAGCAGGCTGCGCCGATCCTTCTCGAAGGGCTGCAGAAGCTCGAATACCGCGGTTATGACTCGGCCGGCATCGCCGTGCTCGACGGCAGCACGATCGAGCTTGCCAAGGCCTGCGGCGAGATCAAGAATCTGCTGGCCAAAACGCATGACGGTAGCGATCTTCACGGCTATATCGGCCTCGGCCATACGCGCTGGGCAACGCATGGCGCGCCGACGGAGGCGAACGCCCATCCGCACGTGAGCAACGACGGCAAGTTCGCCATCGTGCAAAACGGCATCATCGAAAACTTCATGGAGCTGCGCGAGATGCTGCAGGCCAAGGGGTTCCGGTTCCATAGTGAGACGGACACGGAGGTCATCGTCCATCTGCTGGATATGTATTATACCGGCGACGGCAATCTCAAGGACACTGTGCTCAAAACGCTCGGCCGTCTGGAGGGCAGCTATGCGATCGGCATTCTGTGCGCCGACTGCCCGGAGCAGATGTTCCTCGCGCGCAACGGCTGTCCGCTGATCATCGGCGTCGGCGCGGGTGAGAACTTCTTCGCCTCCGACGTGACGGCGCTTGTGTCGCACACGAAAAATGTGGTCTATCTTGACGACGGCGAGCTCGCCGAGGTGCGCGCCGACGGTTATACCGTCTTTGACTGCACCGGCAAGCCGATCGAAAAGCCCGTTTCCCGCGTCGCGTGGGATATTGAGGCTGCCGAAAAGGGCGGCTATGAGCACTTCATGCTCAAAGAGATCATGGAGCAGCCGCGTGCCATCAAGTCCACGCTCGACCCGCGCGTGAAGGATCACCGCGTCGTGTTTGACGAGCTGAAGATGACCGATGCGCAGCTCATGGGCTTCAACAAGATCATGATCACTGCCTGCGGCTCGGCGTTTTATGCCGGCCAGGCGGGCAAATATGCGCTCGAAAAGCTCACGCACATCCCGGTCGATGCCGACCTTGCAAGTGAGTTCCGCTACCGTGACCCGATCGTCGACGAGCACACGCTCATGATCATTATTTCGCAGTCCGGCGAGACGGCGGATACCATCGCCGCCATCCGCGAGGCGCAGTCCAAGGGCGCGTATGTGCTCTCGATCGTCAACGTCGTCGGCAGCACGATCGCCCGCATCTCGGACGATGTCATCTACACCTGGGCAGGTCCGGAGATCGCCGTTGCGACCACGAAGGGCTACACCACGCAGGTGTCGGTGCTGTATCTGCTGGCGCTCTATCTGGGCGAAAAGCGCGGCTGCCTGAGCAGGGAAGAGGCGGCAAAGCTCACGGACGATCTCATGATCCTGCCGCAGATGGTGCAGCGCGCCATCGATCTCAACCCGCAGATCGCGCAGCTGGCCGAGCGCTATAAGAATAACCCGTCCCTGTTCTTCATCGGCCGCAATGTGGACTACGCCGTCTGCATGGAGGGCTCGCTGAAGCTCAAGGAGATCTCCTACCTGCACTCGGAGGCCTATGCTGCGGGCGAGCTCAAGCACGGCACGATCGCGCTCATTGAGGAGAACCGTCTCGTCATCGCCGTCGCGTGCTACGAGCCGCTGTTTGACAAGACCATGAGCAACGTCAAAGAGGTCAAGGCGCGCGGTGCGCGCGTGCTTGGTGTGGCGCTCGAGGGCAATCGCGCCATCTATTCCGAGGCGGATGATGTGATCCTCGTACCGCGCATGGACGACCTGTTCGTCGTCCCGGCGGAGATCGTGCCGCTGCAGCTCTTTGCATATTATGTCGCAAAAGCCAACGGCTGCGCGATCGATAAGCCGAAAAACCTCGCGAAATCCGTTACTGTCGAATAAGGAGAGCGTCATCCATGCCGAATCAGTCTGTCATCGTCCTCGATTTCGGAGGACAGTATAACCAGCTTATTGCGCGCCGCGTGCGCGAGTGCAATGTCTATTGCGAAGTCAAGCCGAACACCATGACCGTGGATGAGATCCGCGCCTTTGACCCCATCGGCATCATCTTCACCGGCGGCCCGCAGAGCGTGTACGCCGAAGGTTCGCCGCAGGTTGATCCGGAGATCTTTCGGCTCGGCATCCCCATCCTCGGTATTTGCTACGGCTGCCAGCTCATGGCGCAGTATCTCGGCGGGGAAGTAACCGCCGCCGGCAAAGACACCGCGCGTGAGTACGGCAAGACGGAGACATGGTTTGACACCGACTGCCGTCTGTTCCGCGGCCTGCCGGAGCAGAGCATCACGTGGATGAGCCACGGCGACTATATGGCCAAGGTGCCGGATTCGTTCCGGCTTGTGGCGCATTCGGATGCCTGCCCGACGGTCGGTATCTGCGACGAGGCGCGCGGCTTCTACGGCGTGCAGTTCCACCCCGAGGTCAACCACACCGAGTACGGACAGGCCATGCTGCGCAACTTCCTGTATGAGGTCTGCGGCGCGACCGGCGACTGGACGATGGGCGACTTCATGCGCAAGTCCATTGAGGACATCCGCGCCAAGGTCGGCGACGGCAAGGTGCTGCTGGCGCTTTCCGGCGGCGTGGACTCCTCCGTTGCGGCGGCGCTGCTGGCTGAGGCCGTCGGCAATCAGCTCACGTGCATTTTTGTCGACCACGGTCTGCTGCGCAAGAACGAGGGCGACGAGGTCGAGGCCGCGTTCCAGAATTGGGACATCAACTTCGTGCGCGTCAACGCGGAAGAGCGTTTCCTCACGCGCCTGAAGGACGTCTCCGATCCGGAGACGAAGCGCAAGATCATCGGCGAGGAGTTCATCCGCGTCTTTGAGGAAGAGGGCAAGAAGATCGGCTCGGTCGACTATCTGGCTCAGGGTACGATCTATCCCGACGTGATCGAATCCGGCACGAATGTCGCTGCCGTCATCAAGAGCCACCACAACGTCGGCGGTCTGCCGGACTTTGTGGATTTCAAGGAGATTATTGAGCCGCTGCGTCTGCTGTTTAAGGACGAGGTGCGCGCGCTCGGCCGTGAGCTCGGCCTGCCGGAGTATCTGGTCATGCGCCAGCCGTTCCCGGGCCCGGGTCTGGCCATCCGCTGTCTCGGTGCGGTGTCCAAGGACAAGCTGGACATCCTGCGCGACGCGGACTTCATCTTCCGCGACGAGATCGCCAAGGCGCACCTGGAGCAGACGATGAATCAGTACTTCGCGGTGCTGACGAATATGCGCTCTGTCGGTGTTATGGGCGACGGCCGCACGTATGACTATACGCTCGCGCTGCGCAGCGTCACGACGACGGACTTCATGACCGCCAACTGGACGCGCATCCCGTATGATGTGCTCGACCGCGTCTCCGTGCGCATCGTCAACGAGGTCAAGGGCATTAACCGCATCGTCTATGATATTACGTCCAAACCGCCCGCCACGATCGAGTGGGAATAATCCCCGAAAGGCTGAAAATCCTTGAAAATGCTGAACTTTTGCGCCCGGGAATTGCCCCGTGACAACAAAATGACAACATTTTAAGATTATCCAAGAATAAAGAGCTATCTGATTTCTGTTAGAGAAGTCAGATAGCTCTTTTTTGTTATACGCCAATGACAATGAATTCTTCGTTCTCTCAGATTTCGCCTGTGACCCAACGGTCTATAGCAGATATCGTTTCCTTAGTATCACTTACAAATTCGGGGAGAACGGTTTCTGGAATGTTCAGCTGCATCATTTTTCGCCATTCTCCTCTTGTAACACTAGTATCTTCAAACATATCGAATGACACAGAGACTTTTTGAAATGCGCTTGCCAGGAAAAAGTAAAACGCGTTGTCCAGTACATACAGTGAATCTTGTCGAAGAATCTTCCTGCCAGCACCAGAATTTCCCTTTCTGAATTCGAGGTAATCACTGCCGCTGAATTCTCCGAGCTTATAAACATATTTATTCATGTATCATTTCCTCAAACAGCAGATTGTTCAGTCCCTGTGGCGGCGTGATTTTACGTCACTGACTGAAAGCGCCATGGTATTGCATGCACAGATTCAGGCGGTAGCCGTATGCTGCAAGTCACAGAGCATCCCGCTGTTCGGCCGGCATGCGGTATTCCGGTTTGACGTGGTAGGCGACCTCGGCATACTGCCGCGCACGTGCGCGCAGCGAGAAGTTACCCTTCTGACTGCACCAGACGTAGAGTTCGTGGCAGACCAGATCCGTCGCGATGCGCGACAGCAGATCCGGCGGCTCCTCCGTGTCGATAATGCCCGCCTTGGCGCAGTTATTGGCCAGCGTTGCAAACAGATCGTCCAGCGCATGGATGGCCGTGCGGATGCCTTCGGGCGACTCGAACTGCATGATGAACAGCGTGCTGGTCAGTTCCGGGCCGAAGTCGTAAGCGATCGTGATGAACCGGTCGAACAGCTGCCAGATGCGCTCAAAGTCATTATCTGCGTGCGCAAACTTCATGAAGCTCGCATCATCGTTGTGCTGCGGTTTTTCCACCATGTATTCCAGAATGCTGCGTTTGCCGTTGAAAGAGGAGTAAAAGACGGAGCGGGAGATACCGCATGCCTTGCAGATGTCGTTGACGGTCACGTTGTTATATCCGTCGCGCTTAAAGAGGGAAATGGCTGTTTCCGCGACTTCCTCTTTGAATTTCCAGGAAGAATCTTGCACTTCAAACACCCCTGACGAAAAATGTTTGCCTATTTCAAACATTATACGACTTTTGTTTGTGTGATTCAACACACATAAGATTTTATTCGCAATTCTTTTACAACTTTTTTGTGACTTGTTTCAAAAATGCCCTGGAGGCCTTGACATTGCAGGGTTAATAAATTAACATGGCGACGCTGGAAGCTGTTCAAGTGTCCGAACGGCCCGTCGTTATTTGGATGTAAACTATCAGAGAAGGAAGCGAGAACATGACAAAAGACGAGAAGATTGCAAAGCTCGGCAAAGAAATCACGGATCGCGCAACGGTCCTGCTCGGCAAGGACAAGATCACGCCGGATGCCCCGGAGTATCTGGGCATCAACTCCGCCCTGAAGTTCACGGCGGTGAAGTATGATGAGAAGATGGCGGACGATATCCTCGATATCGCCCTGACGATGAAAAAGCGCGTGCCGCTCACGATCGAGCAGCTCGCAAAGAAAAACCCGCAGTTCGACAGAGCCTATCTGGAAAAAGCGATGCAGGCTATCAGCGAGAGCGGTCTGGTCGAGTTCCATTGGGAGAACCTCGACGGCAAGAACCCGAACCATGAGAAACGCTGGGTGCTGGACATGTTCGTCCCCGGCAGTGCCGAGATCATGATGATCAATCCCGAGCAGTCGGATATGTTCCCGGAGACGGCAGACTTCTTCGAGCGCATGGCGTATCTGCCGCTGGCGGGCATCACCGAGATGGTGCCTCCCGGAGGTGCCGGCATCGGCATGCATGTTATCCCGGTCGAGAAGGCCATCCCGGCCGAGAGCAAGTCTCTGCCGATCGAGCACCTGTCCCACTGGCTGAAGAAGTACGAGGGCCACATCGGCGTGTCCGTGTGCTCCTGCCGCAAGCAGCAGCGCATCCGCGGCGAGGGCTCCGGCGACGTGGAAGGCGAGTGGTGCATCGGCGTCGGCGATTTTGCCGACTACTGCCGTGAGACGAACCATGGCCACGACATCACCTATGAAGAGGCCATGGAGATCCTCCAGAAGGCCGAGGACCGCGGCTATGTCCACCAGATCACGAACATCGACGGTGAGAACAAGATCTTCGGCATCTGCAACTGCGCCGTCGGCGTCTGCAACGCGCTGCGCACTTCGCAGCTGTTCAACACGCCGAACCTGTCCGCCTCCGCCTACGTGGCCGAGAGCGACCCGGAAAAGTGCGTTGCCTGCGGCAAGTGCGTAGAGACCTGCCCGGCTGGTGCTGTCCGCCTCGGTCAGAAGCTCTGCACGAAGGAAGGCCCCATCCAGTATCCGCACCATGAGCTGCCGGACGACACCAAGTGGGGCGAGGATCACTGGAACAAGAATTACCGCAACGAGAACGGATGCATCCAGACCTGGCCGACCGGCACGGCGCCCTGCAAGGCTGCCTGCCCGGCGCACATCGCCATCCAGGGCTACATCAAGATGGCGGGCGACGGCCGCTATGCTGACGCGCTCAAGCTCATCAAGAAGGATAACCCGTTCCCGGCTGTCTGCGGTAGCATCTGCAGAAAGTACTGCGAGGATGCCTGCACCCGCGGCACCGTCGACGAGCCGCTGGCCATCGACGAGATCAAGAAGTTCATTGCCGAGCAGGACATGAAGGCCGAGCACCGCTACGTGCCGCCCATGAACTCCTGCACGCATGAGAAGTTTGACCAGAAGGTCGCCATCATCGGCGGCGGCCCGGCCGGTATGTCCTGCGCCTACTTCCTGGCCATCGAGGGCTACAGCCCGGTCGTGTTCGAGAAGGAAGCCGTGCCCGGCGGCATGCTCGTCAACGGCATTCCGAGCTTCCGCATCGGCAAGGACGTGGTCAAGTCCGAGATCGATGTGCTGCGCGAGATGGGCGTGGAGTTCAAATGCGGCGTCGAAGTCGGCAAGGACATCACCATCCAGCAGCTGCGCGAAGAGGGCTACCAGGCGTTCTACGTCGCGGTCGGCCTGCAGCAGGCGGCGAAGCTCAACATCGCCGGCGAGGATCTCAAAGGCGTCAAGAGCGGTCTCGACTTCCTGCGTGAAGTCAACGCCGGCAAGCTCAAGAAGCTCACGGGCGATGTGGTCGTCATCGGCGGCGGCAACGCGGCCATCGACGTGGCGCGCGCGGCCCTGCGTCTGACCAAGGGCAGCGTGAACATGTACTGCCTCGAGAAGGACGAGGAGATGCCCACCGTTCCGGACGAGAAGAACGCCGGCATCGCCGACGGCGTCGTCATCAACAACTCCTGGGCGCCGAAGGCCATCCTCGGCGAGGGCGGCAAGGTCACCGGCATCGAGCTGATGCGCTGCGTGTCCGTCCGCGACGCGAGCGGCAAGTTCGCCCCGGTCTATGACGAGAATGAGACCATCACCGTCCCGTGCTCCAACGTTCTGGTCGCCATCGGCCAGCGCTCGGTCTACGGCGACGTTCTGGCCGGCACCGCGGCGGAGACGGCTGACGGCCGCCTGATCGCACACGACGCCGTGACGTTCCAGTCCAATGAGCCCGATATCTTCGTCGGCGGCGACTGCGCCACTGGCCCGAAGTACACGATCGACGCGATCGCGACCGGCCGCGAGGGCGCGGTGTCCATCCACCGCTTCGTCAACAAGGGCCAGACCCTGACGATCCACCGCAACACCCGCGAGTTCAAGGAGCTCAACAAGGACGATATCGTTCTGCCGACCGAGAAGATCAAAAAGCCCGCGCGTGCCGCCGTTGCCATCGACAGCAAGAAGGTGCGCACCATGCAGGACGACCGCGTGACGTTCACCGAAGAGCAGATCCGCTCCGAGGCGTCCCGCTGCCTGAGCTGCGGCCGCAGCGTCGTCGATCCGAACAAGTGCATCGGCTGCGGCATCTGCACGACCAAGTGCGAGTTTGACGCCATCCACCTCAAGCGCGTGCGTCCGCAAAACAGCAAGATGATCCCGGCCGAGGACAAGTTCAAGGCCATCGGCCCCTACGCTGCCAAGCGTCAGGTGAAGATCATCAAGAAGTCTCTGGCGGAAAAGAAAAAGTAATCCATCATTATGAGGCGGGCACAGAACCCTTCCCGCTGTGCCCGCCTGCTTGAAAGGAGCCCCCATGCACGAGCTGAGTATCGTTACTTATGTTGTCAAGCAGGTGCAGGAGATTGCCAAGGAAAACAACCTCACCGAGATCGAGTCGGTCACGCTCGAATTCGGTGAGGTCTCCGGCATTGTGCCGGAATATCTTGAAGATTGCTGGAACTGGTATACCAAGAAGGAGCCGATCATTCAGGGCACGAAATTCCTGTATGAGATCATTCCGGCCGTCACCTGGTGCGACGACTGTAAGACCACTTACCCGACCGTACAATACGGCAAGACCTGCCCGCACTGCGGCAGCGGCAACACCTGGCTGCAGCAGGGCAATGAGATCAATATCAAACAGATCGAGGCGCGTTGATTCCGGCACGCCTCCCTGCCTATGGGCAGCAAAAGAGACAGAAGCGGTCGCGCAGCCGCTTTTGATAGAAACATAGAAACACGAACGAAGAGGGAGTGAACCATGAAAGACCTGAAACATCTTTTGTACTTCGAAAACCTTTTGCAGGAAGCGCACAATGACCTGATCGCTCAGGCGCAGAACGAGGGGAAGATCTGCGTTGCCTATGCCTGCGAAAACACGCCCGAGCCGCTGCTGAACCTGCCCGGCGCGTTCTCAACGCGCCTGCGCGCGCCGCGCACCGGCTCTATGGAAATGGCCACATATTATATGACCAGCTTCCTGTGCGAGTACAGCCGCGCGCTGCTCGAGCGCGCCATTGAAGGCGGCTACAACTTTGCCGACTGCATGATTACGCCGGACGGCTGCTCGATGATGAACCGCGCCGTGGAGAACATGGAGCTGCTCAAGACCATGGGCAAGGACAAGCCGAAGTTCTTCTTCGAGTACATGGAGATCCCGATGAAGGCGGACGACAACGGCCTGAACCTGTACGTCCTGCAGTGCCGCAACCATATCCTCACGCCGCTGCACGATGTCTATGGCATCGACGTCTCGGATGAGGCCATCCGCAAGTCTGTCGCCGAGCACAACCGCGTGTGCGAGCTCATCCGCGCCATCGGCGAGTACCGCAAGGGCCCCGACCCGCGCATCACGGGCTACGAATTCCACGTCATCACGCTTGCGACCTATGTCGCGCCGAAGTATCTGCTCATCGACAAACTCGAGGAGACGCTCAAGGAGCTCAAGGCCCGCCGCCCGGACAAGAAGAACCCCTACCGCGCGCGTGTGGTCGTCGTCGGCTCTGAGGTCGATGACATCGATTTCATCAAGCTCGTCGAGGAGACCGGCGCGTACGTCTGCGCCGACCGCTTCTGCTACGGCTCGTTCCCGGGCCGCGACCCGATCGTGCTGACGGACGATGAGGACGCACTGACCCAGATCTGCCGCCAGTACATGAACCGCGCCCAGTGTCCGCGCTACATGAACATGCCCAAGATGATCGGCCGCCGCGAATACGTCAATCAGCTCGCCAAGGAGTACGAGGCCGACGGCATCATTTACGAGCAGATCAAGTTCTGCGACCCGTGGGCGTACGAGCGCATGCTTGGCTCGCACATCCTCAACGATGACTACGGCTATCCTGTCCTGTCCGTTGACCGCCCGTATAACATCGCTTCCTCCGGCCAGATGCGCACCCGTGTGCAGGCGTTCGTGGAAAGCATGGAGATCAAGAAGATTCAAGGGGGGAAACAGTGATGTCCAACAAGAGAATCGGCTGTGAAAACTTCGGTAAGTTCTATACCGAGGGCAAGGTCCGCAACCGCCGCGAGTGGCGCGGCGTGACCGACACGCTCTATGATTATTCCCGCTGGCTGCACAACTGGATCACCATGGCGAAGATGGTCTCCAAGCCGCGCAACATCAAGGCCATGTTCCGCTATCGCTGGATGGCCAACTATCTGGCCGTGCCCATGATGGTCGACCGCCACACCCAGGGCCTGCGCGATGAATATCTGCGCATCTGCCACCTGGAGCAGGATCTTATCATCGAGGACGTGGCAAAGCTGCTCGACGGTCTCTTCCGCGGCGACCGCCGCATCGGCAAGGACAAGAAATTCTCCGACAAGGTCGTGCTCGTGGACGAAAACGAGATGACCGCCGTCATGATGGGCTTCCCGACGCTCAAGGGCCTGAGCCGTGAGACGCCGTCGACCTATGTCTCCGTGCTGCTCAACCAGCACGCAGCCGAGCATTATATCGACGTCGCGCAGGAGTACGGCCTCGCGGGCGATGTCTGCCCGATGCCGGAGGCGGAGGCCGGTGTGTCCATCGACGACGACGCGCCGGTGCTCGGCGCGTGCGCCGTGCAGTGCAACACGACGTGCGACGGCTCTCTGCTCGGAAACGGCGTCATTTCCAAGCGCCTCGAGCTTGAGGACGGCATTCCGGTGTTCCAGCTGGCAGCGCCCCTGCGCCACCGCGAGGACGACGTGCAGGATTACGCCGCGCAGGAGATCAAAAATGCCATCGCCTTCATCGAGGAGCACACCGGCGAGAAGTGGGACTGGAAGGCGTACTTCGAGTGCGCCGAGCGCGTGAACTACGCCACCAAGTGCCGCCTCGAGTGGCTGGAGATGAACAAGACCGACTATCCGCAGGTCTTTGGCTCCAACCTCGCGCTGTACACGGAGACGAACTACATGGCCATCTGCGGCAAGGTCCCAGCATTCCGCGAGGTCGACCGCAAGATCACCCAGCTCGCCGAGCGTGCCTACCGCAAGCAGAAGAAGGCCGCCAACGAGTACCGCCACCGCGCCATCGTCTGGGGCGTGCAATCGCACTTTTATATGGACTTCCTCGTCTGGCTGCTCAACTGCTGGGGCATCGTGCCGCTGACGGATATGCTCTCCATGGTCTCGACACGCGAGCTCGCCACGACTGACACGCCCGAAAACCGTGAGCAGGCGTATTACGATATGGCATGGCTGACCGAAAACATGATCATGCGCAACCGCACGCACGGCGGCTACAAGGTGCTGCTTGATGAGCTGTGGGAGTTCTGCGAGCAGTTCAATGCCGACATGGTCATTCTCTGGGAGCACATGAGCTGCAAGGCACTCGACGGCATGCACGGTCTGTTTGAAGAGCGCGCCCGCGAGCACGGCATCCACCTCGTCTGGGTCACGCACGATCTGTTCGACCCGCGTGTCATCTCGCGGCAGGGCGTGCGTCAGCAGGTCAATGACTATATGCGCACCGTCATGCAGGAAGAGCCTGTGGATCCGAGCCTGGAGATCCTGAAGGACGAGAAGTCCTGGTAATCAGAGAGGAGATCGAACATGAACAATTTGAAATGCAAGCTGCTCAAGGCCCTGCTGGGCGTGTCGCTCGGTGCACTCGGCGCGTTCGTGGTCACGTTTGTCATCTATTTCTGGAACCTGGACATGAAGCTGACTTCCGTCATGGAGGGCATCCTGCTCAAGCACTACGACAAGATCGACCGCGACCAGCACCTGTAATCTTTTTCTGTACAGCCCGTCTGCTTCGGCAGGCGGGCTTTTTTCGCATGTAAACAATTTGTGACGCCTCTTGACGATAAAAAATATTATCGCTATAATGCGTAGCGTGCTACACATTGGAGGTGTATCATGGAGCAATTTCAAATCGGATGTCTATTAAAAATGATTACGGATAAGATCAAAATGCGGGCAGATGCCGATCTCGCGCAGCAGGGGCTGACGCTGACGCAAAGCCGCGTGCTGGGCTATCTGGACCGCAGCGGCGGTCAGGCGACGCAAAAGGAGATCGAGGGCTTCCTGCAGGTGTCGCACCCGACGGTAGCGGGCGTCATCGGGCGCATGGAGCAAAAGGGCTTCGTGTCCTGCCGCGCAGACCCTGCGGATAAGCGCAGCAAGCTCGTCTGCCAGACACCGCGCGCCGCCGAGATCGCACACGAAATGCAGGCGACCATTGCGGCCGCGGAGCAGCAGATGCTCCGCTCGCTGACGCCGGAACAGATCGCGGCGCTGGAATCGGCGCTGCGCACGATCTATGCCGATCTCGGCTGACAGGCCCGTGATCCAGGAAGGAGGAAATCCATGCTTCATACATTATCCCGCAGCCTGCGGGAAAACAAAGGCCCCGCGCTCGTGACGGTGTCGCTCTCGGCGCTGGAGGTCGTGTTTGAGATCGTGATCCCGCTGTTCATGTCCAACCTCATTGACTTCGGCATTGAGGGCGGCAGCATGGCGGCGGTCTGGAAGTTCGGTGCATTTTTGCTGCTGCTGGCGGCGTTCCAGCTGGCGACCGGCGTGCTCGCGGCGCGCATCGCGGCGCGTGCATCCGTCGGCTTTGGCGCGAACCTGCGTGAGGATATGTACAACAACGTGCAGACCTTTGCGTTTTCCAACATCGACAAGTTTTCCACTGCGTCCATCGTCACGCGCCTGACGACGGATGTCACGAACGTGCAGAATGCCTTTCAGATGCTCATGCGTATGGCGATCCGCTCACCGGTCATGCTGGTCTTTTCCATGATCGTGTCGTTCCGCATCAGCCGTGACATCTCCATGACGTTTCTCATCATTCTGCCGATCCTTGCCGTGGCGCTGTTTTTCATCATCCGCAGCGTGTTCCCGATCTTCACGCGCGTTTTCCGCACATATGACGAGCTCAATAACGTCGTGCAGGAAAATGTCCGCGGTATCCGTGTCGTGAAGTCCTTTAATCAGGAACAGCACGAGATCCGCAAATTCGGCGCCATTTCCGAGCGCATTTACAAGGACTTTTCCAAGGGCGAGCGGCTCATCACGCTCAACGCGCCGCTGATGCAGTCATGCATCTACGCGTGCATGATCATCATCTCCTGGCTCGGTGCCAAGGCCATCATCGCCAGCGGCAATGACCCGGCACTCGGCCTGACGACCGGCAACCTCACTGCGCTCATCACCTATGCCATGCAGATCCTCTCGAGCCTGATGATGCTGTCCATGGTCTTTGCCATGCTGACGATCTCGCTCTCGTCCGCGCGCCGCATCGCCGAGGTGATCGAGGAAAAGACGGACATTCAAAATCCGGAGCACCCGGTCATGGCCGTGCGCGACGGCGCCATTGATTTTGACCATGTGAGTTTTGTCTACGCCTCCAAGGCGGACAAAAAGGTGCTCGATGACATTGATCTGCACATCCGTTCCGGCGAGACGATCGGCGTCATCGGCGGCACGGGCGCGTCCAAGTCCTCGCTCGTGCAGCTCATCCCGCGTCTGTACGATGTCACCGGCGGCAGGCTGACGCTCGGCGGCGTGGACGTGCGCGATTATGATCTGGAGACGCTGCGCAACGCCGTTGCCATGGTGCTGCAGAAAAACGAGCTGTTTTCCGGAACGATCAAGGAAAACCTCCGCTGGGGTAACGAAAACGCCACGGACGAGGAGCTCCGTCACGCCTGCGTGCTCGCGTGTGCGGATGAATTCATTTCCGCCATGCCGGACGGTTATGACACCTATATCGAGCAGGGCGGCACGAACGTCTCCGGCGGCCAGAAGCAGCGCCTGTGCATCGCCCGCGCGCTGCTGAAAAAGCCGAAGGTGCTCATTCTCGATGACTCGACGAGCGCCGTCGACACGCGCACGGATGCGCAGATCCAGCAGGCCCTTTCCGCCTATATCCCGGAGACGACGAAGATCATCATCGCGCAGCGCATCAGCTCCGTGCAGAACGCGGACCGTATCGTCGTGCTCGATGACGGGCGTATTGACGCCGTCGGCTGCCACGATGAGCTGCTGCGCACGTGCGAAATTTACCGCGAGGTCTATGAGTCCCAGCAGAAGGGAGGCGAGGACGATGCGTGAACGCCCGAAATTTGACAGCCGGACGCTCAAGCGCCTGCTGTCGTATATGCGCGCCTATAAGGGCACGCTCGTGCTCGTGACGGTCTGCATCCTGCTGAGCGCGGTCGCAGGCGCGGCCTCGTCCATGTTCCTGCAAAAGCTGATCGACGGCTATATTGTGCCCATGCTCGGCACAGCGTCGCCGGACTATTCCGGCCTGATCCGTGCGCTGATCACCATCGGCTGCGTGTACCTCGTCGGCACGCTGGCCACGTGGCTGTATAACCGCCGCATGGTCACGATCGCCCAGGGCACGCTCAAGCGCATCCGTGACGAGATGTTTGAGAAGATGCAGAGCCTGCCCATCCGCTACTTTGACACGCATACGCACGGCGACACCATGAGCCTGTACACAAACGATACCGATACGCTGCGCCAGATGATCGCGCAGTCCATGGCGCAGCTCGTATCGTCTGTGTTCACGCTTGCGGCAGTGTTTTTCTGCATGCTGTACATCAGCATCTGGCTGACGCTGATCGTGTGCGCCGTCATGGCGCTCATTCTCGTGTTCGTGCGCAAGCTCACCGGCCGCATCGGCGGCTACTTCATGGCGCAGCAGACGGCGCTGGCGGATCTCAACGGCTATGTCGAAGAGATGGTCAACGGCCAGAAGGTCGTCAAGGTCTTCTGCCACGAGGAGCAGAGCAAGGCGGAGCTGCACCGCCGCAACCGCGTCTGGGCGGAAAACGCCGCGCGCGCCAGCGGCATGGCCAACAGCATGATGCCGATGATGAACGCCGTCGGTTATCTGCAGTATGTCATCATCGCTGTCATCGGCGGCACGATGGCGATTGCCGGCACGCCGAACCTCGGCCTGACCGGCATGAACACGCTCACGCTCGGTATGATTGCATCCTTCCTCACGCTCTCGCGCGGATTCACCAACCCCATCTCGCAGATCTCCAACCAGTTCAACTCCATCGTCACAGCACTGGCCGGCGCATCGCGCATTTTCGCGTTCATGGATGCCGAGCCGGAGACGGACGACGGCTATGTGACGCTTGTCAACGCCAAGGAGGAAAACGGCACGCTCGCCGAGACCGACCACCACACCGGTCTCTGGGCGTGGAAGCACCCGCACGGCGACGGCACGGTCACATACACGAAGCTTGCCGGGCGCGTCGTGTTCGATCACGTCGACTTCGGTTATACGTCGGACAAAGAGGTCCTGCATGACATCACGCTCTACGCCGAACCCGGCCAGAAGGTCGCCTTCGTCGGCGCGACCGGTGCGGGCAAGACGACGATCACGAACCTTATCAACCGCTTTTACGACATTGCCGACGGCAAGATCCGCTACGACGGCATCAACATCAATAAGATCCGTAAGGCAGATCTGCGCCGCAGCCTCGGCATCGTGCTCCAGGACGTGAATCTCTTTACCGGTACGGTCATGGAAAATATCCGCTACGGAAATCCGGACGCGACGGATGACGAATGCATCGCGGCGGCGAAGCTTGCCAATGCCGACCATTTCATCCGCATGCTGCCCGACGGCTACAACACCGTGCTCAAGGGCGACGGCAGCGGCCTGAGCCAGGGCCAGCGGCAGCTGCTGAGCATCGCACGCGCGGCTGTGTCCGATCCGCCGGTCATGATCCTCGACGAGGCGACCAGCTCCATCGACACCCGCACGGAGGCGCTCGTGCAGAGCGGCATGGATAAGCTCATGGAGGGGCGCACGGTGTTCGTCATCGCGCACCGGCTCTCGACGGTCAAGAATGCGGACGTCATCATGGTGCTTGACCATGGCCGCATCATCGAGCGCGGCAACCATGCAAAGCTCATCGCCGAAAAGGGCGTGTACTACCAGCTCTATACCGGGGCGTTCGAGCTCGAATAATTTCCTGCGCCCCCTTGCGGCCGGCAGGGGGGCGCGGTATAATTGCGGTAACGAAGCAAAGGAGGAGAACCATGGAGTATCGAAGATTTGGAAACACCATCGTCGCCCGCATCGACCGTGGGGAAGAAGTGCTTGAGCAGGTTGCGGCCATTGCGCAGGCCGAGCAGATCAAGCTCGCGAGCGTGCAGGCGCTCGGTGCAGTCGGGGAGTTTACGGTCGGCGTGTTCCACACGGCCGAAAAGCAGTACCACGCCAATTCGTTCGCGGGCGATTTCGAGATCGTCTCGCTGACCGGCACGATCAACACGATGGACGGCGCGTTTTACACGCACCTGCACATGAGCGCCGGTAATGAGAAGGGCGAAGTGTTCGGCGGGCATCTCAACCGCGCCGTTATCAGCGCCACCTGTGAGATGGTCATCACGGTTATCGACGGAAGAGTGGATCGTTTTCACAGTGAGGAGATCGGCCTGAACCTGTTCCAATTCTGAGCATCTGTGTCAAAAGCACGCACGGCTATTGAGTCGTGCGTGCTTTTTTTGCTGCCTTGATCCTATATTCCTATTGACAACATAGGAATATAGGCATATAATTCATCTCGATGAGGTAGGATTTTGTGCCGGACCATCCTGAGCCTCTCTGAATTCGTGTATACGTATGCAGCCGTGCCGTCAGGCACGGTTTGCCATTGGGAACGGAGGATACATATATGAACAGCAACCTGCTTGAAGTCAGCGGCCTGCACGTGAGTGCGGGCGAGAAAGAGATCCTGCACGGCGTGGACCTGACCGTCGGCAAGGATGAGACGCATGTGCTCATGGGGCCGAACGGCACCGGCAAGTCCACGCTCGGCTATGCGATCACCGGCAATCCGGAGTACACGGTCACGGCCGGAAAGATCGTCTTTGACGGCGAGAATATCACACGGCTGCCGGTCAACGAGCGCGCGAAGAGGGGTATTTTTCTGTCGTTTCAGAATCCGCTCGAGGTGCCCGGCGTGACGCTCAGCGCGTTTATTCGCAGTGCGCTCGAGCAGAAGACCGGCAAGCGCATCCGCCTCTGGGACTTCAAGAAGAATCTTGCCGAGACGATGCAGCTGCTGGCGATGGACGCTTCCTATGCTGAGCGCGACCTGAATGTGGGCTTTTCCGGCGGTGAGAAAAAGAAAGCGGAGATCCTGCAGATGCTCATGCTCGAGCCGAAGCTTGCCATCCTCGACGAGACGGACTCCGGTCTGGACGTCGACGCGGTGCGCACGGTCTCCAAGGGCGTGCAGCTCTATCGTGAGCGCGTGCACGGCTCGTTGCTCATCATCACGCACAGCACCCGCATTCTCGAGGCGCTGACGGTGGACGCCGCGCACATCATGGAGCAGGGCGTCATTGTGAAAAACGGCGATGCATCGCTTGTAGATACCATCAATGAAAACGGCTTTGGCGGCATCCGGGCAGACTGAAAGCGAGGCAATCCGAATGAAGGAAAAAAGTCAGGTCGCGGACATTGACCGCAGCGTCTATGACATCCGCGACAAAGAGGACGATGCCTATCGTATGCAGGAGGGCCTGACGCCGGAGATCATCGACCGGCTCTCGAAGGAAAAGGGCGATCCGGTCTGGATGCAGCAGTTCCGGCTACAGTCGCTGCAGATCTATAACGAGATGCCGATCCCGGATTGGGGCCCGTCCATCGAGGGGCTGGACATGGATCACATTGCAACATACGTCCGTCCCAAGACCGACATGAAAAGCGACTGGAAGGACGTCCCGCAGGATATTAAAGACACCTTTGAGCGTCTCGGCATCCCGCAGGCGGAGCGCAAATCGCTTGCCGGCGTCGGTGCACAGTACGATTCTGAGCTCGTGTATCACAACGTCCGGGACGAAGTGGCTGCGCAGGGCGTCGTCTATACCGACATGGAGAGCGCGCTCAAGGGCGAGTACGCCGATATGGTGCACAAGTATTTCATGAAGCTCGTCACACCGCGCGACCATAAGTTTGCGGCCTTGCACGGCGCGGTCTGGTCCGGCGGCTCGTTCGTGTATGTGCCGAAGGGCGTGCAGGTGTCCATCCCGCTGCAGTCGTACTTCCGTCTGAACGCCAAGGGTGCTGGCCAGTTTGAGCACACACTCATCATTGTCGATGAGGGCGCGAGTCTGCATTTTATCGAGGGCTGCTCGGCGCCGAAATATAACGTTGCGAACCTCCACGCCGGCTGCGTGGAGCTGTACGTGAAGAAAAACGCCAAGCTGCGCTACTCGACCATCGAGAACTGGTCGAAAAATATGTATAACCTCAATACAAAACGCGCGCTCGTGGAAGAGGGCGGCGTGATCGAGTGGGTTTCCGGCTCGTTCGGGTCTCATGTCGGCTGCCTGTACCCGATGAGCGTGCTCAAAGGCGATAACTCCAAGATGGAATTCACCGGCGTCACGTTTGCCGGCGCGGGGCAGAACCTCGACACCGGCGCGAAGGTCGTGCACATCGGCAAGAACACAAGTTCGTATATGAACACGCGCTCGATCAGCAAGAGCGGCGGCATCAGCACATTCCGCAGCAGCGTCGTGGTGCAAAAGGGCGCCAAGCACGCAAAATCCTCCGTGTCCTGCCAGTCGCTGATGCTCGATTCCGAGTCCCGCTCCGATACCGTCCCGGCCATGGACATCCGCACGAAGGACGCTGCCGTCGGCCATGAGGCCAAGATCGGCAGCATCAGCAACGAGGCGGTGTTTTATCTCATGAGCCGCGGCATGAGCGAGGAGGACGCCCGTGCGCTGATCGTCAGCGGCTTTGCGGACAACGTCTCCAAGGAGCTGCCGCTGGAGTACGCGGTGGAAATGAACAATCTCATTCGTCTCGAGATGAAGGGCAGCATTGGCTGACCCACATTCCGAAAGGAGGGAATATCGTGAATACGAGTGAACAGCTGGTCGTCAACAAACTGCCGACCAGAACGTGGAACCATCTCCAGGTCAACGAAGCGACCATCCCGTGGAATGTGGCCGACACGGCCGATCTCGGGACGGATTCATATGCAATTACAGCGGAAAATCAGGCGCAGCCGCTGCACATCCGCCTGACCGGCGCCGAGGGCCATAGCCGCAAGCACATTGCGGTCGAAGTGGCCGCCGGTGTGCAGGCAACGGTGTATATGGTGCTGGATACGCAGGACAGCTTCGCCGTGGAAACGGCGCTGACGCTGCATGACCATGCGTCTCTGCGCCTTGTGCAGGTGCTCGGTGCACAGGACGGTGCGCTGCTCTATGCCAAAACGGATGCGGACTGTGCGCCCGGCGCCGGCGTGGACATGACGCAGATCCTCATGGGCAGGGGCGACCTGTATTCGGACAATGACACGGAGCTTGTCGGCGACGGCAGCCATTATTCGGCGCAGATCGGCTATCTCGGCCGCGGTAGCCAGACAATCGACGTCAACGTCGTCGTCAACCACTACGGCAAAAACACCGAGTGCGAGATCGATACCTCCGGCGCGCTCAAGGACGCGGCGAAAAAAGTTTTCCGCGGCACGATCGACTTCAAGACCGGCTCGTCCAACTCCGTCGGCAACGAGAAGGAGACGGTGCTCATGCTCGGCGACGATGTTGTCAACAAGACGGTGCCGCTCATCCTCTGCGCCGAGGAAAACGTCGTCGGCAACCACGGCGCGACCATCGGTGAGCTCGATGACGAGACGCTGTTTTACTTTGAAAGCCGCGGCATCTCCCGCGCTCAGGCCGAAAACATCCTTGCCCGCGCATCGATCGAGCGCTTTGCGCGCACGGTGGACGATGAAGTGCTGCGCGCGCAGATTCTTCAGACGCTGGAGGAGGAACTCAACGATGACGTATGATTATAAGCAGGATTTTCCGATCTTTCAGCACACGGACGTCGCCTATATCGATAACGCGGCCACGGCGCAGCGCCCGCAGTGCGTGCTGGACGCGGTGGCGGATTTCTACCGCTGGCATAATGCCAACCCTCTGCGCGGGCTGTATCCGCTGAGCGTGGAGGCGACCGATATCTATGAGCGGGCGCGCGAGACCGTGCGCGATTTCATCGGGGCACGCTCGGCGCGTGAGATCGTCTTTACCCGCAACACGACCGAGAGCCTGAACCTCGTCGCCTACAGCTACGGCCTGACGCACGTCAAGGCGGGCGATGAGGTGCTCGTGTCTATCATGGAGCACCACAGCGATCTGCTGCCGTGGCAGATGGTCTGCCGCCAGACGGGCGCGGAGCTGAAGTTCATCGAGTGCGCGCCCGACGGCAGTGTGGATCTTCAGCAAATCGAATCGCTCATTACCGAGCGCACGAAGATCGTCGCCATGACGCAGGTGTCGAATGTTCTCGGCCGGAAGTACCCGGTCAAGGAAGTCGCTGCCATGGCGCACAAGAAGGGCGCGGTCATGGTCGTGGACGGCGCGCAGAGCACGCCGCATATGCCGGTGAATGTGCAGGAGCTGGGCGTGGATTTCTTCGCCTTCTCCGGGCACAAGGTCTTTGGCCCCATGGGCATCGGCGGGCTGTACGGCAGGGAGGACCTGCTCGAGGAAATGCCGCCGTTTCTCTCCGGCGGCGAGATGATCGAATCCGTCACGCGCACGGGCGCTGTCTATGCCGAGCTGCCGCATAAGTTCGAGGCCGGCACGGTCAATGCCGCCGGCGCGGCCGGTCTGGCTGCCGCCATCCGGTACGTGCAGAGCGTCGGCTTTGACACCATCCAGCAGCGCGAGCACGACCTGACGGCCAACGCCCTCGCGCGCGTGCTGGCCGTGCCGCACGTGCACGTGCTCGGTACGGACCGTCCGGAGGACCACAACGGCATCATCACCTTCACGGTCGACGGTGTGCACCCGCACGATATCAGCGAGATCATGGCGTCCGACGGTGTGAACATCCGCGCCGGTCACCACTGCGCGCAGCCGCTGCTCGCGCACCTTGGCCTGAACGCGACGGCGCGCGCCAGCTTTGCCTTTTATAACACCGATGAGGATGTCGACCGGTTCCTTGAGAGCCTCTCGACCCTGAGGGAGCGTATGGGATATGGAAAATAGAAGCTTCTATAATGAGATCCTGACCGAGCACAACATCCATCCGGAGTTCAAGCACGACATTCCGGACGCGGACATTGCGCTCGCGGGTGTGAACCCGAGCTGCGGCGACAACATCGTCCTCAAGCTCAAGACCGACGGCGATGTCATCACCGATGGCGGCTTTGTCGGCGACGGCTGCGCCATCTCGCAGGCGTCGGCCGATATCATGCTCGGCATGATCGTGGGGCAGAAGAAGGAAAAGGCGCTGGAAATGGGCCGCACCTTCCTGCGCATGATCCACGGCGAGGCGACCGAGGAAGAGATCGAGAGTCTCGAAGAGGCCTCGGCTCTCAAGGACATCGCGCATATGCCCGCGCGTGTGAAATGCGCCATGCTCGGCTGGCGCACGCTTTCGGAGGCGCTGACCGGCAAGGTTGAAGAATAAGCCGTTCCCGCCGCCGGCGGATGCCGATGCGGTGTCTGCCGGCGGCTTTCTGCGTGCTGGAAATCCCCGGTTTGACAGCGTGCGCCTGTGGGATTATGATAAGACATCCTCTTGACGGCAGGTGCTGTGTATGACTGATTTTGAACCCGCTCTTCTGCTGCGCATCCGTGCGCTCGCGGCCGCGCTGCCGCGCGTGCTTGTCGCCATCGACGGCCGCTGTGCCGCCGGAAAGACCACGCTGGCCGCGTCCCTGCAGGCACAGTTGGCGTGCAATGTGTTTCATATGGACGACTTTTTCCTCCGCCCGGAGCAGCGCACGCCCGAGCGCCTGCGTCAGCCGGGCGGCAATGTGGACTTCGAGCGTTTCCTGACTGAGGTGCTCCGTCCGCTGCGCGATGGCGCGCCGGTGACGTATCGCCCTTATGACTGCCGAACGCAGCAGCTGTGCGCGCCGGTTCACGCGGAGGCAAGGCCGGTCAATCTCATCGAGGGGTCCTATTCCTGCCATCCGGCGCTGTGGGATCTTTATGACCTGCACGTGTTCCTCTCGGTCGGCCCGGAGGAGCAGCACCGCCGCATTGCTGCGCGCAATGGTGAAAAAATGCTGCCGATGTTTACAAACGTCTGGATCCCGATGGAGGAGACGTACTTTGCGCGGTTTCAAGTCGCGGAGCGCGCCGACCTTTGCCGGGAAAATTGAATCAGCCTGCGGATGACCGCGCGGGGCTTGTGTCCCGCGCGGTTTTGTGCTACATTAAAAGAACATATACGAAGTGAATTTTCACAGAAAGGCGGGAGCTACATGGATGTTCTGCGTTTCAAACAGGCCAACTGCAAAAACTGCTACAAATGCGTCCGGTTCTGCCCGGTCAAGTCCATCCGCGTCTATCAGGGTCACGCACAGATCATTTCCAGCGACTGCATTCTCTGCGGCAACTGCGTGTCCGTCTGTCCGCAGCACGCCAAGGAGGACATCAGCGACGTCGCGCAGATCCAGGAACTGATCGCGTCCGGCCAGCAGGTCGTTGTGAGCGTCGATTCCTCCTACATCGCCTATTTTGATACTCCTGGTTTTGCGGGCATCGCCGAGCCGCTCAAAAAGCTCGGCTTTGCAGCGGCGCACGAGACGGCGGAGGGCGCCTACCTGGTCAAGAAGGAGCTGGAAAAGCTCGCCGCCCAGCCGGGTGATGCGCCAATCATTACGTCCGGCTGTTCGACGATCGTGCTCTATGTGGAAAAGCACCTGCCGGAGGCACTGCCGTATCTGGCCCCGGTGCTCTCACCGATGCAGGCGCACGCCGTGCTGCTGCGCAAGCGCTATCCCGGCGCGACCATTGTCTATGTCAGCCCCTGCATTTCCAAGAAAGAGGAGACGACGCGCTTTGAGAGCGTCGGCGCCGACTATGATATTACGTTCACGGAACTCGAGGACTGGATGCACGAGGCCGGCGTTGCCGTCAACCCCAATGTGCCGGCGGATGAGCCGCTGCTCTCGCGCGGCTACACGATCACGAACGGCGTTCTGCATTCCATGTCGCTCGATTCCGGGCGCGATTATCTGTTCCTCGACGGTCTGGACGACAGCATTCAGACGCTCAAGAGCGTCGTCAACGGTGAACTGCGCAACTGTTTCATTGAAATCGCCGCCTGCCACGGCAACTGTGTCGGCGGCCTTGCTTTCCGGCAGAAGCACACGAACCTGCTCGAGTCGCGCCGCCGCGTGATCAAGAGCGCCGGCGGCGGAAAAAACTTTGACATTCAGGAGCCGGTGGATATGCGCCGTGTGCTCGTGGACAAGAAGCACCCGACCGACCTGCCGCCCGAGTCCGTCATCAACGGCATCCTGCGCAAGATGGGCAAATTCAGCCCGGCGGATGAACTCAACTGCGGCCTGTGCGGCTATCGCACCTGCCGCGACAAGGCCATCGCCGTCTATGAGGGCCGCGCCGAGATCAGCATGTGCATGCCCTACATGAAAGAGCGCGCCGAGACCTATTCCGAGAAGATCATCAATGTCTCGCCGGAAGGCATCGTCACCGTCGGCAAGAAGCTGAAGGTCAAGCAGATCAACAAGGCTGCCTGCAAGATCTTCGGCATCAAGGATCCGGCGGACATCATCGGATATCCGGTGTCGCGCATCATGGATGAGTACGACTTCGTGAAGATGATCAGTCAGGACGAGACACAGGTCACGGACGAGGTCTTTCTCGCTGACTACAACGTCTATCTCGAGCGCATCTTTATCTGCGACCCGGAGCGGACGCTCTTTACCTGCATCATGCGCGACGTGACGAAAGCGCGCCAGCGCCGCAACAAGATCCAGAAGACGAAGATCCATGCGGCCGATCTGGCGGACGATATCATTGCCAACCAGCTGCGCATCGTGCACGAGATCGCAAGTCTGCTCGGTGAAACGGCAGCGGAGACCAAGGTGGCTGTGCATGATCTGAAGGAAGCCATCATGCTTGATGAGGACGGCGATGATGATGCGTAAACGAACGAATCGCTGCAGGAACACGGTCTGGGACATCAGCGTCATCAGCCGCAACAAAAATGGGGAGACGCTCTGCGGCGATCAGTGTGCGCTCGAATGGGACGACAATGACGCGACGGTCATCCTTTCCGACGGTCTCGGCAGCGGCGTCAAGGCCAACATCCTCTCCACGCTGACAACGACCATGCTCACGACCATGCTCAAGGGCAACGTGCCGATCGACGAGTGCGTTACGACCGTGGCGGAAACGCTGCCCATGTGCAAGGAGCGCAAGCTCGCCTATGCGACTTTTACGATCCTGCAGACGGCCGGCACCCGCGCGCGCCTGATCCAGTATGACAACCCGAACGCTGTGTTCGTGCACAACGGCGCGATCGGGAAATACAACTATTCCGTCAACTTCATTCAGGAAAAGGAGCTGCACGAGAGCTACCTGCATTTTGACGTGGGCGATATGCTTGTACTCTTCAGCGACGGCGTGTCGGAGGCCGGACGCGGCGTGACGACGGACGCCGGTTGGGCGCGGCAGGACATTGAGGATTTTATCCTGCGCAATTATTCACCCACCGTCTCTTCACAGCGCATGGCGGCCAGTATCCTCTCGACCGTCAAGACGCTGGACATGGACGCTATGCATGATGATACGACTGTTGTTGTCGCGCGCCTGCGTGAGCGTTGTCCGGTCAACGTCATGATCGGCCCGCCCGAGAGCAAGGATGATGATCTAAGCACCATGCGCCTGTTTTTCGGCAAGGATGGCAAGCATGTTGTCTGCGGCGGCACCACGGCCAACGCTGTCGCGTCATATCTGGGCGTAAAGGTGCACACGCTGCCCGGCAGCGGCACGGAGGAGGTGCCGCCGATGAGCGAGATCCACGGTGTGGATCTGACGACCGAGGGCGTCGTTACGGTCAATGTGACGATGAAACGCATCAAGGACTACCTCGCGGATGGCATGTACACGCTCGAGCTCGCCCACATGAAGGACGGCGCGTCCAAGCTCGCGCTCGTACTGCTCGAGGAGGCGACGGAGGTCAATGTCCTCTTCGGCAACGCGAGCAACCTCGCCCAGCAGGATACGGAGTTCAGCTTTGAGCGCAAGCTGCAATTGGTGCAGGAGCTGCGCGATATGCTGACTCTGGCCGGAAAAACAGTAAAAATGAGCATCTGCTGACAGATGCCGATATTCACGGAGTGACCCTAACGAATGAAAATCCGAACTTTTTTTGCAGTATTGCTGTGTAAGCTTGCACGCGGGCTGCTGCGGCTGCTGCGCCGCGGCGGCACGGCGTTTCCCGGCCGCGTGGCGCTCAAGGTATACCCGCAGGTGCTTGGCGTGCTCTCGCGGGGGGTGCGCGTTATCCTCGTCACCGGCACGAACGGCAAGACGACCAGCTCGCGCATGATCGAGCAGGCGTTCGCCGATGCGGGGCTCAATTACTTTGCCAACCGCTCGGGCGCGAACCTCATCTCCGGCATCACGGCGGAGTTTGCCATGCACAGCACCCTGACCGGCAGGCCAAAGTGCCAGTTTGCCGTCATTGAGTGCGACGAGGCTGCATCCAAGACCGTGCTCAAGTACCTCAAGCCGGAGGTCATCGTGGCCACGAACGTGTTCCGCGACCAGCTCGACCGCTATGGTGAGATCACGCACACGCTCAACAACATCATCGAGGGCATCCGCCACACGCCGGAGAGCGTTTTGTGCATCAATGCCGACTGCTCACTCATCGCGTCCATCCCGGAGCATGTGCCAAACCCGGTCGTGCGCTTTGGCGTGAATGTTCCGCTCGGCGGTGACGACCTGACGGAGATCTCCGACGCGCCGCACTGCATCCATTGCAAGACGGAATATGTCTATGACTACCGCACGTACGGCCATCTGGGCGCATTCCGCTGCCCGAAGTGCGGCTACCACCGCGAAGCCCCGCAGGTCGCCGTCACGGCGGTTCAGAACCTCGGCGTGGACACGAGCGATGTCACCATGGCCATCGGCGGACAGGAGTACGCCGTGCACATCAACCTGCCGGCAGCTTATAACATCTACAATGCCGTCGGGTCGGCGGCTGCGCTGTACGCATTCGGCTTCACGCCGGAGGCGATCGTGCACGCGCTCGGCGCGTTCGGCTGCGGCTTTGGCCGTATGGAGAAATTCGACCTGCGCGGCACGCCCGGGCGCATGATGCTCGTGAAAAACCCCGCGGGCTGCAACCAGACCATGCGCTATCTCGCCGGGCTGAACGGGGACGCGACGTTTGTCGTCTGCCTCAACGACCGGGACGCCGACGGTACGGACATCTCGTGGATCTGGGACGCGGACTTTGAGCGGCTCGCCGCCATGGGCGAGCATCTTCGCCACGTGTTCGTGTCCGGCACGCGCGCCGACGAGCTGCGCCTGCGCCTGAAGTATGCGGGCGTGGACGAGACGAAAATTCAGGTGTATTATGACTATGACCCGCTGATCGACGCCATGTGCGCGTCGGAATACCCAGTGTTCATCATGCCGACCTATACGTCCATGCTGGATCTGCGCGGCCGGCTGCAAAAGCGGCTCGGCGGAAAGGAGTTCTGGGAATGAGCGAGAAGACCCTGCGCATCTGCCACCTGTACCCGGATCTTCTGAACCTCTATGGCGACCGGGGCAACATTCTCTGCATGCGCCGCCGTCTGGAGTGGCGCGGCATCGGCGCCGAGGTGACGGAGGTCACGGTCGGCGAGCAGGCGGATTTTACGCAGTTTGACCTGTTTTTCATCGGTGGCGGTCAGGATTTCGAGCAGGAGGTGCTCCTGTCTGACCTGAAAGCCGGAAAGGGCAGCGAAATCAAGGCTGCCATCGCCGACGGCAAGACGTTTCTGACCATCTGCGGCGGCTACCAGATGCTCGGCAGCTACTACCGCACGTGGGACGGCAAGCAGTGCGACTTTATCGGCGCGATCGACTACTACACCGTCGGCTCGAAGGAGCGTATGATCGGCAACTTCCTCTTTGAGTGCCTGCCGGAGTCCGGCGGCAGCACGGTCGTCGGCTTTGAAAACCACAGCGGCAAGACCTATCTTGGCAGCGGCGTGTCGCCGCTCGGCAAGGTGCTCGTCGGCGGCGGCAACAACGGGGAGGACGGCTATGAGGGCGTACGCTATCAAAATGTCTTCGGCACATACAGCCACGGCCCGGTCCTGCCGAAAAACCCCGCGTTTTGTGACCATTTGCTCACGACAGCGCTGCAGCAGCGCTATCCGAATCTGGAACTCCAGCCGCTGGACGATACGGCCGAGCTCGCCGCGCACAATACCATGCGCGACCGGCTGCTGAAAAAATAACTGCATGGAAAATGGGCGCATCCGTCTGGATGCCCCCACCGTGCGTCTCGTATTAAAAGTCCTCCGGGATCGGAATGTCCGCGCGCGGGACCTTGTCCCAGGAAAAGTCCGCTGCCAGCTCGATTGCCGTCACCGGCGCGTCCGTTGGCCGCAGACCCGCGAGCTTGGCGAGCATTCCGGTCAACTGCTCGGGTGTGTATTTCTGCCGCAGGGCCTCCATGTTCAGGTCGCCCTCGCGCTTGGAGAGCTTGCGCCCGTCCGGCGCGACGAGCAGCGGCGCGTGTGCGTATTCCGGGGCCTTGCCGCCGAGCGTTTCCATCAGCCAGATCTGCCGCGGTGTGGAGAGTCCAAGTGTTGACGTTGTTTTTGGATTATCAGCACTTTATATGGTGA
>OLOL01000749.1_pt1 | contig 31864 bp, 14 predicted proteins | sample 1673081 | NCBI WGS metagenome assembly OLOL01 (sample SAMEA3136753, study PRJEB25190) | human gut metagenome
GGTCACAGTTTCATATATCTATCGATACTTTAAAACTATACAATGTAAATAGTATTAAATATTATTTATGTAACGGTATAGTAAAGGGTATATATAAAGATGAGAATCCTATGTATGCTTATAAAGTATATGATCATTTCAAAATTTATAGACCTTTAGCAGATAAATACACTAAATGGCGTAATAATTTAACAGAGTATGATATACAAGGTTATGCTCAATTACCAGAAAAAGGTAATCTATTAATTATTACTAAATCTATGAAGGATGTAATGTGTCTTAAAGAGTTAGGGTATAATGCAATATCTCCCTCTTCTGAATCTACATTTATACCAGATAACGCCTTAGAGGTATTAAAGAAGCGTTTTAAGCATATTTTAATATGTTTTGATAGAGATGCTCCTGGTATTAAAAATATGCGCAAAATAAGCCTTAAAACAGGCTTAAATTGCTTTCTAGTGCATAAAAAGTTTAAAAGTAAAGACATTAGCGATGCTATAAAAAATAATAGTTTTGAAGTAATTCGCGAATGGCTAAACCAAACATTAAAAAGATATGAAGAATTTTCTAATTAAAGCTAAAAACGGTATTTGCACAGCAATTTCTTGGTTGTTTGCAATTCCAACAGTTCTTTTTCTATTGATCTCTGTATTCTTTGGTATTATTATGCATTTCTTTGATAAAGAGACAAATACTAAAATTAATCGTTTGATTAACAATCAAGCTGATTCAAGTGAAAAACGCTTAGATGATAAGATTAAAGAACTTAAAGAATTAAAAAAGGAACTGTCTGAAATGGCAGATAAGATTGAAAAAGAACAATCATGAGTTTAGACATACTTAATACTACGTTAACCTGTAGTATTTTTGAATTAATATGTTTCTGCTTCTTATGCTGTACTATCAGCAACATAGTAAATCTTACTACGTTCATGTTTATATTTAAATCATATATGCATGATAAAGAAGAAGAAAAACTCAGTAAACAAAAAAGTCAAGAATGCTACTCCAATTCAGATAGACGGAATATCATTCAAGAGTAAATTAGAAGGTTATGTTTACTCTAGACTTAAAGAAGAGAAGTTAAAAGCTGAATATGAACCTATTAAGTTTGAACTTATACCTTCATTTCAGTTTCAAGATAAAAAAATTCGGCCTATGACTTATACTCCAGATTTTGTTGGTAACAACTTTATAATCGAAGCAAAAGGTAGGCCGAATGATGTGTTTCCTTATAAATGGAAGTTATTTATGTATTATCTTAAATTAAATAATTTAGATAAGAAATATATGCTTTTCATAGTACATAATCATAAGGAAACAGAAGAATGTATAAAGAAGATAAAAGCCTATGAAAACTAATATTTTGAATTTTGATCTCATTATTGATTTTGGTCCAAAAAGAGAATTTACCTTTATAGGATTAGAAGAAGAAAATAATGATGACGAGGAAGACGGTTGATTATGGATTTAAGTATACCTTATTATGAAGATATGACGCGTATCTCTAATAGTAATTTAGGAGTTTTTATAAAAAAGGGCCCAAGATGCTTGAAAGATACGTTAGACGGAACCGCTGAAGGTCTTAAAGCTAGTTATTTAGATAAAGGAACTATGATACATATGTATATACTTCAACCAGATGAATTCTGGGCTCATTATCGAATATTAGACTTTGATACTCCAAGTAGTAAACAGCAACAATTATTTGCTGAGAATCTAGTTGGTACTGTAGAAATAGACCCTGATTTAGCCCTTATAAAGGCTTATTCAGCTGCTTATAGTACAAAAGGTAAGAGTAATGATAAAGTGCTCTTAGAAGCCAAGGAAATGGCTAAAAAGCTAGAGAACTATATTGAATATCTTAAGACTGAGAGGCAAACTGAGATGAAAGTAATATCGTTTGCAGATCTTCAGATGCTAAAAACAATCAAGAGTAATCTTGAGAAGCATAAGAAAGCAAACGAATTACTATATAACTTACCAAATACGTGTGAACAAAACAATGAGTTTCACATAAATTGGGAATTTCCAAAAACTTTCCAAAACTATCAGCTATCGTGTAAGTCTTTGTTAGATAGATTAATAATCGATCATACAGAGAAAAAGATTATCTTAGTAGACTTAAAAACTACTGCTGATGTAAACAATTTTAAGCATTCTATTGAAGAGTATGACTATCGTAGACAATTAGCCTATTATTGGTTAGCTATTCATTGGTACTTTAAGTACGAATTACAAAAAGATATTGCTGAATATACTTATGAAACATATATCATTGCTATACAAAGCAATAATGGTTATGAAGTAAAAGTATTTAAGTTTACACCAGAATCTATTGAAGCAAAACTTACGTTAATATCAGATACTATCGAACAAATCTGTTGGCACAAACAGAACAATTTATGGGATTACTCTCGTAATTACTATGAGGGAGATGGATCAGAGATATACAATGAATGCTGTGATAGCTCTATTCTTTAATGCTTCATATGTAAATCTTGTATTGTATAAGTATACAAAGTATTGGATAAAAGATGACAATATCTATATAGACTACAAAGGCCTATCACACTTAGAGTATACAAATATAGTACAAAAAGTTAGTAATCACAAACTATTTATAGGTAAGTATCGTTATAAAGGAGAAATAGATTACCATACAGTATTTATTCTCCGAATAAACCCAACACAGAGAAGATTAATATCACTGGTAGAGAATAAGTATTATCACTTACTATCAGATGAAGTAAAGAAACAAATATTTATATTTACTTCGGTATATTCAATTGACTCTAATAAAACCGATAGAACTATGATAGTATTTGAAGATGTAAACTTAGAAAGTAAAAATGAAGTATTTACACTCAATTATATTGAGGAACAAGATATAAATATTCAGATTAGCCCATGTTTAGAAGATATGAGTTACTTTGAATAGTCGCTGTAATTTAGTTGTTTTAATATTAATTGTAATAAGAAAGGGGACCGTTGTGAAACGCTCCCCTTTTTGTTTATCTACCAATACGATTCTGTAAGTCTCGTAATTTTTCTCCTGGATTCTTCATATTATAATAAGCATTAAGCCAAGGAATAACTTTAATAAAGTCTCTTTGCCAGCCATACAGACCTTTAAAAGCTCCCTTTTTAATCTTCTTATATTTCCTTTCTTTGAAGTAAGACCAAGGACTAAATGCAGTACCTATATCCTCTACAGTCTTTAGTAATGGAGATACTGAGTTAAATATATCAGCAATATTCATAACATTATATCTTGAACCTGATTCAAGTGAGATTTTCTTTAATTCAAGCATGAGAATATTTTGATACCAATAATCATCATCAGGTCCTGTACTACCTATCATACCTAAAGCATTAAATAGAGTAAGCCAGAATATATAAGTAAATACCTGAGCATTAAATCTCTTAGCATAAGTTTCAATTTGTTTCCTTGTATAACTTTCACTAACATTAAATTTATCAGATAACTCAGATATATCTCTTTCCTTATTTCTAAATGTAAGAGCTCTTATTGCTTTTATACCCCAGTTATTAGCTCCGTAAAGCCATCCATACCAATAAGCCATTGCTGTACCTATAGCAAGTTCCTTTGTTTGGTAATTCCAATATGCTGGATTCCATGTATTTTCTATATTTTTCGGTAGAAAAGCACGGAACATCAGTATAGTAGAAAGTGCAGTATGTAAATGTATACCTGATTTATCAGCAGTTTCAACCATACCTTCTGCATGACTGGATATATTACCTAACTTATCACTTATCTCATTCTCTAACTCTTTAGTTACATACTTCTTATACTCTGGTTTTATCTTAACTCCGCCTTTCTTATCATATGCTGACCATAATGTAGTTTTAGTAGAATTATAGATAGCTCTCTTTTCTTCTATAGACTGTTCAGGAAAATGGTTATAAAGAAAATCATTCTCAGAAATAAAATGCTTATTACCATCTTCTAATTCGAGCAATCTATAGTTGTTATAGATCCCTCTCATAAACACAGAGTTAGGTAAGAAAGACATTAGTTTAAATGCAGAATATGATTCTATAGTTCTTGTTATCATTCTACCAACTCTCCATCTATTGGTATTAGCCATATCTTTTTCCTGATTAAATGATAACCCATTGTATTCAAGCATAGATACTAAATCACTGTCCCCCATATTCTTACCAAGCTGTCTCAAAGTTTTAAGAGTAAGTAATTCTTTAGCTAATTCAGCATTACCAAGAGTAAAATCACGGACATTCATATGCCTATTAATATAGGCATCAGCAGCATAAAAAGACCATGCAGATACACCACCTGATATAGCTGAACGTAAGTTCCAAGACAAACCTATATCTCTACCCCATGTAGCAAAGTGTCTAAAAATCTTATCTAATGAAATACGATGATTACCTATAGTAATTTCAGGTAATGCGGTTCGTCTACCATATAAGTGATAAGAAATATACTCATGTATTACATTACTAAGATTAGAATTTGCGGCAGATACAATATTTTGACTCTTTACTACCTTACCTTCTCTTTTAATAGTTTCATCTAACAAATTCAACTGAGGAGCTACTTTCTTTTTAGCTTCGTAGTTACAGCCCATTCTATAGTAACGCATTACTGCTCCAACTAAATCATTAGTACCTACAGAAGGATCTGCTAACATAGTGGTATATTGAGTAGGCATAATATTAATTTCAGTACCATTAGGTCTTACTTTATTCTTTACACCATGTAATTCATCATCTGGAGTAATAGCAAAAGCATCTAACATATAATCTCTTACTCCGGTAACTAAACCTTTACCACTTATGTAGTTCCATATAGTACCAGGTATCTGTGGTAACTTGTAATCATTACGATAATTGGTATGAGTTAATTTAGCATTAGTTTCTCCTATGGTATCTATTAAAGCCTGTCTAAGCTTAGATAAATTAGTGTTTCTCATAACAGCATTGTAATCTTTTCTGTTATCATATAACTCTAATTTAGGCTGTTCAGCTTCAGGTATAGTAGGATCATAATTAGGATTATAGAAAGCAGATTCTTCAGATGTCTCAGCCCAATTATTATTAGGTACTCTATGCATGTACTTATCATTTATTGGTTTTACTGTGGTCATATAAGAGAAGTAATGCTTGACACCTTTATCATCTACCCATATATCATCAGGAGATACTGCATCTTTACCACCATTATCTTTAGCTATATCACTAAGTTCAGACTTAAACAGTCTTCTACCACCACCTAACTTACCTGATTTACGACGGATTCTATACATAGCTATATCAAGTTCTCTAATCTTCTCTTTTACTTCTTGTGGCATACGAACATAATCTACTTCGTATCTATCGGTTCTGTAAAGTTTTAAGAGATTAGTTCTTGCTTGATATAGTCTGTCATATATCTCTCCGTAATCTTTCTTATTCTGTTTAGATACAAGAGCTTCAAATTCTGGAGTATATTCCCATCTCGTATTTCTTTCTAACCAAGCCTCATAGATAGTGTATCTACCATCAGGAGTATATCCTTCTATTTCTCTCATTTTCTCCATCTCAGCCATGAAAGCAGCCATATTAGCCTTTGATTTAAGCCCTTTACGGAGCTTTTCATAAGCTTCTGTAAGTTCCATAGCTATCTTATACTCTACGCTATCTTCTGGCTTTATTTCGCCTGTAAGAGCATCATATGGGTTAGCTAAATTCCTTTTCTTCTCAAGTAGTCTTTGATACTTATCGTAATCATCTTGAGACATGTTTTCAAATCTAGGTTTCTTAGTAACATTATCTAAGTAAGGCTTAAGCAAATTATCAATATCTATATTTACTTCGGATAATGCTTGATTAGCTTCTATGCTAAGATTAGCAAATATATCGTAGAACTCAGGAGTATATTTTCTTTCAGCATGTTTAGATTTCCAGTCATTATACGCTCTCTGATATTCTAACCATAGATTTTGATCAAGTTTCAACTCATCTACACTAGCTAATTTATGGTCTTTTAACCATTTCTTACGCCAATTATACTTATCATTTTGATATTCACCATACTTTCTATCTCTAATGATATAACCTGTTTTTTTACCTTTAGAGTTTCTTTCAAACAGCAATAGGTGATCTCTTGTAGCAGCAGCTAAACCCATAAGTTCAGCATACTTGTGATATACTTTCTTATGAACTTCATTGTTTACATCACCTATAACCTTTCTAACAGAAGAAATAACAACATTATTTGTACTATTTGGTAAACCTGCATACTTATGATAAGTCGAGATATCAGAATCAAAACTTAACCAGTTCATTAGTGCACTTTCTATACGAGGATCGTTCGCTTCTTCCATTTCACCTTTTAAGAAGTTAGTAAGAGTTCTAATAACTGTGTTTTTATACTTCCAACCAATATTATTTCTACTATCCATCTTAATTGAACTGAACTCAGCTCTTAAAGCATTTAAAGTCTGTCTAATATCATTAAATACATTAGTACCAAGTAGTGATTCGTATATAGCATCATTAAACTCCTGTGAGAATACTGTCTCATATAGATTATTCAAGTTAGCTTCATGAGGATATAAATATTCAGCACCAAAGTTATCTAGTGCTACTCTATACTTATTAGTAGTTGCTTCATCACCCATCGTCTTAGCATTCTCAATCTTCTCATTAATGTTATCAAGAACTTTCTCTGCTTCAGCTAATGAGTCTATTACACTATTCATATACTCAATACTACCATTAAGCACATCAAGCATACTATTAGGATCAGTAATATTCTTTACAGTATTAGAAAGATTATTTAATCTATTGAAAACACTTGTATTTCTAACAGTTTCTCTTCTATCAAATGAATCATCAATAGGGTTATACTGCATAGATTGAGTACGTATTTCTAATGTCTTTACTATGGAATCAAAAGTAGACATCAACTTAGTAGCAGCAATCTCTTCACGTTTACTTGCAGCAGGTAACGCTAAAGGTATATAATCATCAGTATTTTCATTATGCTCTAATGTTTGATAAGCATTGTATTCAATTACATTTTCTACTATTTTGTTTATAAGATTCTCATGAGTAGTATTCTTACCAAACAATCTCTTAAACCAATCCATTAACTTTTGTAGTATAGTCTTTTTACCAGTAGGTGCAGGGAAGTCCTGCATATTGTGGATTACTTCAGGATTAGAGAACAACTCAGCTGCAAACTCATATACATTTTTACTAGCATGGTCTTCATGAGTAGCTGCATACTCTTTCTGTATAGCTCTAAGTTCATTAGCTGCTTCTGTATCTGCTGCTAAAGAGTCTAGAGTAATAGCATGAGCTATTTCGTGTAGTAATACGTTTTCTAATGAACCATATCTACTAAAGTCACCAGTAGTATTTACTACAATCTTATTTGTTGCTCTATCGTATATAGCAGGTGTCCAATAAGTAGCTTCAGGATATATCTCATTTAATGGTCTATCTGTATATTCAATGGACACTGGATGCATGTTTATTTTATTAGCAACATCCCTAAGTACAGTAGCCATTTTAGATCTAGAGTTATCTAATAAATCCTTACTATTAGAAATAACTTTTGTTATTACTTGATTATTTGTATAGTTATCACTATTGTATTCCCTATTAGGATTGTATTTAATCGTATTATTCTTATGTAAGTCAGATTGAAAGTCTATAATCTTATACATTAATGGTTCAATCTGATTATATATATTATTATCCTGAGTAGAGAATGTACCTTGATTATCTATTGATTTTACTTGATTTGAATCAAAAACTACATATTCCGTACCAGAAGAATGATTCACTCCATCATAATTTGCGTATAAGGTGTTCAATTCAGAATCTCTAATATTATCTACAGTAGGTTTACTTACTAACCCAAACGTACCAAATCTTATCAGTCTATTTTTTAGTGTCTCTTTAAATGATACATTTTTTGGTGAGCGTATTCTTAGAAATACCGGGTATATCTGACCAGATTTACCATATGGTCTTTTATAATTTTCTGCGATATCTTTGTATTTACTAAAATAAATCCCAACCCTGTCCTTATTAGAATATCCTTGATGTTTAGTATTTTCATAATTACTATTATCCTTTCTATTTAAAAATGTATTAATATTTGATTCACCACCATGATATACCACCAAAGGTTCCCCATTTTCATCTACTACTTTGGATACATTAGTTTTATCTTCAGATTGCCAATTGCCAAACCATTCTTTAAAGCTGTTAGAATAAGTTCTAGCCTTAGCTTGAATAGCAGCTACTCTATCACCATTATAATGCTCTAAAAGGTCTGAAAATAGCTTAGATGGCTCCCCATTGGGAGCCTTATCTATGCTATTACCATTGTTAAGCGACCATATATGATAAGCCGCTGCTTCACTAGTTGCATTTTTTAATTCTTCGAATTCTCTTGCAACTTCTTCGTTTTTTAAATTAGGACAAATTATACTCATATATGATTAACTTTTAATACAATGATTCATTTCATCAGTAGGAAATTCATTTTTATCATTAAAATCACTAGTAGTTTCTGTAGATTGTCCCTCTGTAGTAGGTCTAACTTCAGATGCTTGTTCTACTTCACCATCTTCACTCATTTCCTCATTCAATTGATATCTAATATCATTATTATTACCATCAAGACCAAACATATAATCTATACTACTTGCTGGATGGAATACACCATCTAACCCAGCTTTAGTAACATCATTGGTTTGAGAATTAAGTTTAGGTATAACATTGTTGTTAATCAGTTCTGGTACATCTTCTAAGAAATTACCACCATAATTTGAATAACTAGGAGCAACATTGTTGCCAGGTATTATAGAGTATCTTGATGCTGTTTCACCAACTACCCATTTACTTAAATATTCTGTTACCATACCTTTACCACCTTCTCTGTACCCTTTCTTATTAACAAGTATGTATACAGGCTTTTCAATAATCTGTTTGCCATCATCCTTTACAAAAGTACCGATATACTTATATAAATCAAAATTACCAGTAGACCTATTATTTCTTACCTTAACATAAGGATGATAAATAGATATACCTTCTAAATTCTTACATAAAGCTCGTTTATCAGAACCTTTAAAGGCAACATTGGTTAACTTGCCTCTAACAACAGCAGTAAGTTTATATATACCTTTCCTTGTTAAATTTACAGTAGGTACTAATGTATCATTCTGCCAGTTATTACGATAGATTTCATCTATATCTTCCTTAGTGAACAAGAGATCAAAATCTACAGTATCATCTTCTATATTACGTACTGCATCAAAATAACCTATTTCTTCTAAAGCCCTTTGAGGAATAAAGTCAAATAGTGAATTAAGATGTTTGATACCTGTACCGCTAAACACTGCATAGCGAATTAAATCATATGCAAAATCATGTAATTCTGGTACATTACTATCTAATAACTCTTGCCAGTATTCACGTATTTGTCTACTCGCATTAGAATTAATATCATCAGAATAGTCAAGGCGAATATAATCTATACCTTTATTAGTAGTATCTGTAACACCTGTTATACTGTTAAGGAATAGATTACTGATTCTACCATTAGTAACAGATATCATAGGATACTTATTACCATTATTAGCTTTATCAGCAAGTATATCCTTTTTCAGTCTATTTAATCTCTTAGCTATACTATCTGTACCAATAAACAGTCTATTAAGCTCTCTCATACTATTAATAAGTGGACTAGAAGAGTCAGCATATAAAGCTGTTGATCTCCAGAAAGAGTCTATAGCATTGGTAATAGCAGTAATAGCTTGTTTATTAGATATAGTTGCTAACCCACTTGCATTAACAAAAGACCTAAACTTATTATAATATTTATCTTTACTCTGGATATTTATATTACCTAATAGATTTAAAGTAAATATAATACTATTGTCAATCTTCTTTTGTAAGAAGGTATCTTTATAGAATTTGTCTATCATTTCTGGAGTAAAGTAAGGAGATGACTGTACATCAGCTATTTTATCTAAGAATTGACGCATTTCTATAGCATTTTTACCAAACTTCTTAGTATCAACCTGTGATGCTTTAACGAGATCTGATAAGGCTCTAGCCATAGGATCTATCTGTTTATACATCTTATATACAAGAAGTTGTCCATAGTAATAGTCAAAATCTTTTTCTTTCTCATTGGCTTTACGCAATAGATTCTCAAGATAACCTAACTTACCAGCTTCAGGTATTTCAAATAATTCATCACAACTAAGTTTATCATTATTTAAAAGATTTGTTATAGCATCTCTCTGAATTTTATTAGTAGCCGCTTGATTAGCTTTCTTAGTAAACTCTTCAAGAATAGCTTTCTCTTTCTCATTATACCTACTCTGGAATGATTTAGTAGAATCGATAGCATAAGTACCTTTACTCTGAATATAATCCTGTGCCATGCGTTTCATTATCTCTTGAGATACAAAATACATAGTGTTCTTACCAGCGCCACTTCTTAGTAGCAAGTTAGTGACATTATAAGTAAATGTATTTACATTCAGTTTAATAATATAGTTATCTTTAGCAACGTCTACGTGAGCACTAATCAATGCAGACAACCAGTCAAGGATATGAATATCATCTACACCAGACACTCTATGCAAATTACCAAATTTAGGCATATACTCTGGTGCTTGCATTACTAACTCTACTAATTGACCTAATACATGATGAGGGTTATTCAAAGCAAAAGGACCAATACCTGATTTACTATCAGCAAAGTCTTGTTTTAAATTATCCTGATATGCTTCTGTGTATTCAAATAGAGCTTGATTATTCTTAACATCTGGGAAATATACTTCTACAATACCTTTCTTCATGATATTTACAGGTACGTCAAGAGGTCTAGTAGTATCGTGTACATTCTTAGGATCGAGTAATGAAGCCATAAATGTATCAATAAGTAGATTTTCTATTGCTCCTTGACTATTCTCTGACATAGGTTTATCAAAGTTATATTCAGTTTTAGCAGTTACATACTCATATACTTTATAGCTACCGTCTACAATATCATAACGTATATTAGAATTCTTACTTTCTAGGTATTCGTTTATAGCTTCAGAAGCCTTCATTGAGTTTCTCCTTGTAACAGGTTCTCCATTACGAATAGCTAATACTTCATCTGCCCAAGCATCATACCCTTTTAAAGCATTTTCTTTTTCAACATTAGTAGCATTTCTACCAAGTTTATTAGAACGTTTTGTAGTATAGTTATAACGGGTTAAGAACAATTTATCAATATCGAAGTCAGAACCAGTTCTTGCAGTAAATTCATCAGGTAGTATTATAATATCTCCTGCTTGAGACATTACTACATCCCTAATAGTAAGAGCAGCAATAGAAGACATACCTTGTGTTGGTACACGATAAGCCATACTTGAAGGTGAAGCATTATCGCCAATAATATGATTATCAATTAACCATTGTCTAGCCTCTAAGAATGACATATTATCATAACCAGGTATAATGTGCTTAAGTAAGTTAATACTAATTACACAGTCCATAGAGTTGTTTTCATTCTTAAGCATTAGCTTACGACCTTCATTTACCATATATTTACTATAGTCTTGTTTAGCTTCTGCTTGACCAAGTTTGTCTATAGATTTCATACCAAATGAAGACATCTGTACAAATGTACCACCAGGTAAATTAATATCTACAGTCTCTTTATTTACTTTAGATATTAACTTAGTTACAAGTTGTTTTGATAATGGTGATGCTGAAATAGGTACATTAAATTCACCATTCTCATTCAATGCAACTTGATTTACTATATCAGAATCAGTATTACTTGCAATTAAGTCTCTTACAAGCGAATCTGAGATACCTTGTAAGTCTTTGAAGGTAAATGTACCATCTTCGTTTTTAACTGCGTGTAAATCCTTTAAAAGCCTATTTAAACCTCTATCTGATAAGTCATCAATAGCTCTCATAGCATAATCACGTAATTCACGACCAGATAGCTTTTTACCATTTGGTAAATAATAATCACCATCAAGTCTGATGTTAGAATATACAGTTTTCATAGCCTGTGTTACCAACATACGCTTTTCTGCTTCGTGAGCTTCAATAGGCATCTGATTTAATAAGTTACCAAAGCTCTGTTGTCTAAATGTAATGGGTTTGTTATAAGAACCATTTTCATCCTTAGTAAATTCTTCGGATATTTGAGACTGAGAAGTATCTGTATAGAAATCATATTCAACGATATTACCTACTTTTACTGCCGATTTAGTAGTAAACATATCAATAGGATTGGTAGTATCATTCATTCTATCATACAGTGCTTTTAAGTCTCCAGTTGCTAATACTTTAAACAGAGGGAAGATAGCCATCTTATTAAAGATAGGCATATTTATGAATTCACCTTGTAATGGTTCAAGTATTTCATTACCAAAGTAAACCATCTTCTTTGGTGACATTACTGCTGCTAGGGTATTTACATATTTACGTACATCACCAAGATCATCAGCATGTTCTTCTACGTAATCAATAGCAGCTTCAGTCTCAGCATCTAATAAGCCTTGTGTAGCAAGAATGGCTTTATACATAGTAGGAGAACAATATACAGAAGCATCTGCTTGGTTAATAGGATTATCTTCTGTATTTATAGTAATATTACCATCTTTATCCATAGTAATATCACCATATAGTTTTAAATCTCGCTCTGTACTAGTTTTAGCTTTATCTTTAATAGCCTGAGGTATATCTTCATGACTAAATAAATCATCAGATTCAAATACATTGTCTATGAATTCTTTAGTATAATTACCATCATTTTCCATAAGTTCTCTTACATAAGCTCTGTAAATAGCTTTGTAAAGTTCTTTAGGTTGATTAGTATGTGTTTCGATATCTTTCAGACCAGCCACGTTGTATCTGCCATTCTTATACCTAGGTATTTTATTCATAATGTGATTTGGATCTGTAAAGTCCAATCTAGGTCTATCACCAGTTGATAGCGTACCAGCAAGACGTTTAGATACATCTGGATAATTCTTAAAGAATGCTACATCTTTGTATATTACCTTTTCTGTTTCAAACATTGAAACAAAATGATTAACAGTAAATGTCCAAATAGCATCCATAATAGCAAGGTTCTCTCTTAGCATTTTATTCTGAGAACCTGATAATTGAGCATAAGTATTAGCATAGTTATTACTTCTTTCATTTATAGACGAAACAGGTAAGAACTTATTAGACCATAAACCTGATTTCTTTTGCTCAATTAAACCTAATTTCTGTACATACTTTAACTGTTCATCAGCTCTATGAATAAGAGTAGTATTAATATCTTCTTTCAATTGAGCAACATTATTGAAAGTATCCATTAATTCTTGATCACTTAAGCTATTAAAGTCTATATAGTTAGTATTCCCGTTTTCATCAGTATGCCATACTCCACGAGCAATACGGAACTTACCACCTTTACCAGTATCCTTTCCTTTCTTACCAAAGTACATAGTAGGTCTATTAGCATCGTCTATTTGGTCTTCTGCTAATTTCATTCTACGATACTGTAGTATAGCATCATATTCACTCTTATAATACTTATAGAACTGCTCTATTACATCTTTAGACATCCTAATACTGAGTTCACCATCCAAAGGTACAATCTCCATTGTACGGTCTTTAAATAGTCTAAGACCTTGTATAGGCATATATGTCTTTTTGTCAGACATAGTAGGGAGTACTAATATATCGTTCTCAGACAATGTGAATTTAGAAATGAATGTTTCTACTTTAGGAGCAGATTGATAATCCGTACCTGTATTACCAGAGTTATATTCGGTAATGTTAAGTAATGTACCTACAGTAAGACGAGTATTAGGGTTACTCTTTAACTGGTTATACACTATAGAAGAACTATTGATAGGACACTTTAACAGTTTATTAACATAAGATCTATCATTATTCAATTTCTTTATTTCTAAAGTAATATAGTTATGTTTAGATAGAGGATAAACTGTAGTGTTTTTTGGACCTAATACCTTTTCTTCAAGGTTATTGTTATTCAATTGATAATGTACAATAGCTAAGTTAAGTATGCTATTTTCCCCAGTAAATATAGCATCAGCAGTACGTTTAATACGGTCAGATGGTTTATCTTTTACTGGTCTACGTAATATTTCAGGTATAGCTTTAGCCAAACTACCATCTCTATTACTTGTTAATAAGTCTTTAGCTGCCTGTAATATAGTAGGCTTGTTAACAGAATTGATAGCTGATACTTTATCTACAATTGCTTGGAATAAAGTGTCATAAGTAATAGATATACCTATTCTGTTATAAATATCTAATAATTTATATAGTGCTTGACTAAGATCTTCATTAGTAGATGAATCTGTTAACTTTGCTAATTCATTTGTAGCTTTAGTAAGTTCATCTCTTAATTCTTTAAGTTTAGCCATATCAGGCTTTCTATTACCCTGTTCATCAGTTATCATAAATTCACTGTTATAGAAATTTCTATTCCAGTCACTTACAATACGCTTACCGTTACGTACATTTACACTACCACCTAAGTTAGATATGTACATTACCTCATTAGTACCCACATCTTGATATCCTACAGTAAGGAAATTATGTCTAAATCCAGTAATAGTTTGGAATATCTGTGTCTGTAAGTTAGAGTCTTTTATCTTAGATAATCTATTATATACAGAAGCAAAGAAAGGATCTGTCTTAGCTAACTGAGCAGATTTACGGATTAATCCACCATAACTATCCTCATCAAATAACTTATCTACGATTCTACGCCAAGCTGCCATAAATGGAGTTACACGTGGAATACCTGTTTCAGGATTAATATCTCTAGTATAAGTTTTAGTAGCTGCATTATATAAACGGTCTTCTATTGAAGATAAGAACAATTTGACAGCAGGTCTAATATTATGTAAAACAGATACTTCATAAGATGCTTTATCATATTTATCAAAGTTATCCTTTTCTATTTCACCACCATCACGTTCTTCTGTTTCATCGTACTCTTGTTCTTCCTTGATTTGTTTCAAACTTAGTTCTGCTAATTTTGCTTGTACGTCTTGTTTGAATATATCAAAGTTATCAAACAGTTCTTTAGCAGCAGCTCTCTGTTCAGGTGTAGCGGCTTCATCATATGAAAGATCTTCTAAGAATTCTCTCATATCATTGTAGTCTATGTTAATTCTAGATAAGTCATCTACTATATCTTCAGTAGTCATAGACTGGCTAATATAAGATGTAGTAAAGTAATCTACAGCTTGGAAATAACTATCAAGAGATTTAATATTCTGAAATTCATGACCATGCTGTGTAAAATTAACTCTATAACCATAAGCTTCTATAAATCTATCCTTAGCTTCTTGTGTTACAGGTATATTAGCATATTTACCTTCATATATACCCCTAAATATACTTGTAGGTCTTATTCTACCTACTAAAGAATATACAAAGTCTATAAGCTTATTAAACCATTTAGTGATTCTATAAACCTTAGAAGGTACAGTTTCAAGCATATACTTTCTAAAGTCTTCAGCCAATGCTTCTTCAACTTGTTTGTTAGAAGCATTTTTCATATTTTCATGAGAAGCCCTATAAGCATCATATACCTTATTACGCTGCTGTTCAGACATTAATAACAGAGATACCCTATGATATGCTTCATGATATTCAACACCAGCAGGATCACTAGAGTAAAGATGAATAGCATCTTGTGTCATATGAGATAATGCTGTAGCTGGCATATCAGAAGATACTGCTACATCAATTATATCAATTTCAGCATCAGACATACCTAATTTCTCTTTTAAGAAATTACGTGCCTGAACCTTATTCATCTTCTCTTTAGAAGTATATGTCTTATTGGGAGTAAAGTTTACTCTTACTTCAGTTTCGCTACCACCAAATGTATTGAGATCACGGAAAGTACGACGTTTACGAGTAGGAGCTAGTTTTTCTTCTACTGTAGGTTGTTCAACTTGAGGTTCACTTACTGTTGGAACAGCTGTAGAATTAGGAATATTAGTTGGAGCATCCTGAGTAATACCATCAGCAATAACAAAAGGTCTTTCGTATCTCTCTGTATTAAGATTAGATTTCAACATACCATTCTTAATCATCCATGCCAATAAAGAATGATCTAAGTCGTCTTTAGTAAATACTACACTAGGCACTAATTCTAACCTACCATTAGCTTTTTCTACACTACTTGCCAATCTACCTTGAAATAGATCTCTAAGCTTCATGTCTACTGATACAACATCATTGTTTTTTGAAGGTACTTTAAAAGGCATAGATCCTTCCTTCATAAGCCAATCTACAAAAGCTTTTCTTTCTCTATCTCTCTGGTCTGATGTTAAACCCGCAATTGACGTACTATTGTTACCATATACTAATTTACCTACTACACCGGTGTTATCTACATATAACTGTTTATTACGCAGGTTCTTAGCAGCAGCATCACTAATATCACTATTATCTTTTACTTGGGTAGCTTCTCCATAATTCAAAAATAACTTTATTAAGTCAGAACCAATAAGATCTGTATTACCTATCTTATCATAGCTTGAGAACCCAGATTTAAACACGATAGTAGATAATAGATTAGCTAGTTCTTCTAAGTTGTTATAGCTTACTGTGCTAATCTTTAATGGTAATGGTCTACCTGATAGACGTTTGTTGCCAGCTATAATATAATACACACCACCTGAGGTAGTACCGGTAAAACCAGTATTATCACCGTGTATAGTATATATAGTTTCAGCAGATCTTACACCAGTACTGTAACCAAAGTTATCAAGTTCTTCATCTAAGTTAGTACTTAACTGTAAGATATTATTGAACTTAGCATCATTAATAGGAGCATATTTACTAATACCTTCTACTGCATTATGTATTAATGTACGTGTAGGAGTTACTTTAATATTATAATCTATTGCATTAGTAAGATTGCCATTAGAATCTTTCACAACAAATCTAGATATAATATCAGCACGTGCAGCCCTAAGATCATTTATTAAAGTATTATACTCTTCACTAGTATCTCCTACTCTAAGGTTATTAGGACTACGCATAGCTAACCAGTATTTCTTACCAGTTTTGCTATCTGTGATTATCATACCTACCCTAGCCCAATCATATGTAGCTGGATTATTCCATTTTACTTTAGTACTGTTAGTCTTATAGTGTATAAACGGCGCTACAGAATATTCAAATGACAAATCACTTAACCTAGTACGGAATAACTCTGGTAATTCTGTATTAAGTGAGAATGTTACTCTATTACCATTTGCAAAAGTTATTGTTTCGCTTAATTGAGCGTCATGTTTATAATGGAAGGTATTGAGGATACCTAATCTGCTATCTTCTGAAAAGTCCTTTAACTCATTATCAGTAATAGCATCTGCTGGAATAGTTGCAGGAGCTTGTGGAGTTGGTAATACACCAGCTTTAGCTGCTTCTTCTACTTGACTTTCTGTAAGATCACTTACAGGTGTATCAAATAAATCATCCACAGTAATAGCAGCAACTTCTTGAGGAGAACTCATTCTAGCTCTATCTTCCTCTGGCATCTGATAATAGGCAGTAGTATAAGCACCTTTAATAGAATCGAAGTGAGTAGTTAACTTTTCTCTATTATTACCAATAGCCTCATACATATTCAGGGCTACTTCTTTAAACTTATATGCACCTAAATTAAATGCATTACCTAATAATTTTAAGAAAGCAACAAATATCTTTGCTTGTTTCTCAGCATTTGCAGCTGGGTCAAAGGCAAAACCTACACTATTGTCATCAAGTAAATCAAAGAAATCTTGAACAGACTTATTAAATTTAGCTTTAGCATCCTGAGCATCTTGTTTAGCTTTAGCTGCTTTACTGGGTTTAGATGGTTCTACTGCTTCACCACCTCTTTCGTCAAATACACCTTCTCCTGTAGGATCACCAAAACCACCTGCAAAAGGATCTTCATCAGAACTTAGTATATCATTGTTTACTACAGGTTTTTCCTTTTCTGTATCTGAAGTATCTACAGAAGAAGGAGCAGCCGTAGCAGTAGGTTGAGCAGGTGTACCTAAACCTATATCTTGGCCTTCTGCAGCAGCAATTAGAGCTGCGTCTGCTTCATCTAATTCACTAGCACTTATAGTTCTTCTAGGTTTACTTGGTTTAACAGGTTTGATAGGTTTAGTAGGAGTAGCAGGTTTAACCTGTTCTACAGTAGGAGCAGGTTGTTCTGTAACTGTACCAGTGGGTACTGTAACAGGTTTAGATGGTACTACAGGTTTGTTAACAGTTTGTTGTTCAGTAACGCCAGTAGTCCCTTCCATCATTTCTTTACTTTGCTCTTTTTTAGTTTGATAAAGCTCAAGCATTTCATCAATAAGCTTTTCACCTTGAGCATTATGAATATTGCGTAAAGCTTTTAATTTAAGGTTTCTACGCTTTTTAGGCGTTTTCTTTTCCTTAGCCTCAGTAATGATATCAGCACGTTGAGAAGCTTCTGTAGGGGTTATTTTAGCACCATTTTCAATACCATTAAAGGCATTGTAGATTTCTTGATTCCTTTCAGCATTAATCTCTGAAAATAATCTATCTTCTATAGCATTCTCATATTCAGTAACTTCATTAAAAGCGCCAACAGATGCTACTTGATTGTTTAATAATGTCTTATCACCAGTATAGTTCTTATACCAGGATGGCATTGCTTTATCTATAGACTTCTTTCTTGCTTGAAGTCTATAACGCATATCATCTAGTTTAGCTAAAGTATACTCGTTACCTCGTAATTCAGCAGGGTTAGATGTTGATTTAACTATTTCTGTAGCATTATTAACCTCATTGAGCATATTATCTAACACTCTCTGTTGTTCTTGTAACTTAAATAGTTCTCTAATCTCATCTTTAGATACTATTTGATCTGTAGATTGAGCATTATCATTAATCGTATTAAATGCATTATCTACAGCTTTCTCCATCTGAGTAGATAGTGCTGCATTTGAATTAAGTGCTTGCGCTCTATTAGTAAGTTGCTGATTCTTATCTGTAAGGTCTTCTAATGAAGCCTTAAAATCTTTCTCAGCTTGCATATATAAACCTACTAGATTACCAAACTCTTCAGTATTCTGTTCGATACCTAAATTTTCAGCTAGATCTTTCATTCTATCAGATTTAGCTACAGTAAATACACGAGATGCAAACTGTGCTTCTTCTAAAGCATCATCACTTGTAAAACCTTCTGGTAGATTCTCTGTAGGTCCTTCAGCCAGATTAGCCCATGCATTAACTACTTCGGATTCAACACCTTTAAACTTACCACTAGCGTAAGTAACTGCTTTAGACATATCTTCCTTAGTATTAATCTCACCTACAGCAAGCTCATTTACTTTATCCATCCCTTTAGTTTCCTTATATAAGGAATATGCTCCTCTAGCATTTACGCCTACTTGCATAGGGGATAAAAGACTAGCAGCTGCACCAAGCTTTACATTATTCCAGTATTCACTGTCATTTTCATATAAAGCGTCTTGATAGCCAAAAGGACTACCGAGTATATTTACAAGAGTTCTACCTTTTTCTTTATAAGCGCCAAATAGAGATGAAGCTAAACCTTCTAGATTCAAATCACTATCATCAAAGTCACCTCTTTTATAAGCTGCGCCAGTAGTATATTGTGCGCCCTCTTCTAATGCTTCATTAAAAGAAGTAGCAAGATTACGCACTGCTAAATCACCGCCTATATAAGCAGCTTTAGCAGCTCTACTAGCCCAACTTCTAGTTGCTTTATCTATAGCATTTCTACCTAATATATACTTAGATAGAGTCTTTTTAGCAGCATCAGCAGCTTTATCACCTATTGCTTCAATAGGGTCTGATAATAAAGCACCTTTCTTTATAGTCTTACCTAACCAACCATCAGCAATTTTACCAAAGTATGGTAACATGATAACATCACTAGCTAAATTAGATGCGTAGGTAATTGACATATTTTGAGCAAAATCTCTATCTAAACCTTGTCTTGCTTGTATCTGAGCTTCTGCTAAGATAGGATTAGTAGATTCAATCTGACCATCTAATATCTTTTCAAATATCTTATCGTCAGATAACCTTGCATATCTTTCATCTAGACCGTTTGCACGAGCTTCATCTGCAATGTTGGAAATAGTTAAACCTGTACTAGTAATTAACTGAGCTACTCTATCTCTATAATCATCTGCAACATTAGCGTTAGCTTCATTTTCAGCTTGTTTATAGTTAGAATAAAGTAACATACCAGCATTAGCTACGTCTAAAGCAGCTGATATAGCACCTACTGTACCAGCAGCTACACCACCAACAGTACCACCTGCAGCAGTACCAGCACCAGGTACAACACTACCTGCTATAGCACCTGAAGCTGCCCCTATAGCTGCTTTAGAGATTGCCTTTTTGAAGACGGATCTAAGAGCGGTAGAAGCATATGGAGCTACTTGCCACAACCATGCGGATGAAGAAGAACCTACAGCTTGTGGTACAGTATATATCCATTTACTTGGCTCTGTCCACTTAAACTCTTGATTCTCACTCATAGCTTGTTCAAATCTAGAATCTACTTTATATCTTTCAATATCAGCTTCATCTGTTTCAATATCTGCATAGAGTTCATTAGCTTTATTCTGATAGGACTTTAAGTCTGCTTCTTGCTTTTCTCTGATATCAGAAATATTGCTCATATCAGGAGATACACCTAGAGACATTAATGCTTCTCTAGTGTTATACAAGTTACTATCTATATTGCTCAATTCATTCTGAATCTGTGATATCTCAGCGTCATCTTGTGAAACTGCTAAATGGTTTAGCAAGTTATTTCTTTGACTCACTAAACCATTATAAGTTTCAAACAAATTAATGTTCGATTTAATTCTATCCATCTGTGGTAATACTTCACGTCTAAGTATACCCTGAGTATTAGCCAATTGTGCTTCGTTCATAGCACGTAAAGAAGCTGCCACAGAGTTAGTTATTAAATCATATGTACTAAGATTATTACGAGATTCGTCTAATGTGTCATCAGTATCTAGAGCTGGCTTATAAGAATCTTTCTGATAACTAGCAAGATCTCTAAGTATTTCATGAGGACTAATAGTACTACCTACTTCAGGGTTTACAGTACCGTTAGAAGCACCTAAATAATCTTCATAATTCTTCTTGCGAAGCTCTATTGCCAATGGAACACCACTGTTGTTTTTAGTTTTCTCCATAGATCAAATCTTCATTACTTTGTCTATAATTTATATTACCTTTAGAACCTAATTTGCTATATTGGAACTCTTCAAGATTTGCTCTTTCTCTTGTTTGTTCATTATTGAGTACCCCTTTCATAACCGGTATCTCAATGTATACCCCATTATATTGAGTTTCATGACCAGGTGCAAATGTACCATCATCTGCAATTCTCACACTCTTAATATCAGCAATTCTGCCATTATAGTTAGGTATCTTACCATTTAGACTATCTACAAACTTTTGGAAGTCTTCGTTCTTTATAATATCTTCAGATGTATCGTCCCCAAAGAAACCAGTATCAAAGTAGTCTTTATAGATGTCTTTATTGTTTAAGAAATAATCTACTGGTATATATGCTTTATATTCCTGAGTATATGATTCATTACCGGGAAGACCGTTCTCAAGTAATACTTTACTGGTAGGAGTAATACCCATATTGGGTATATTATTATTAATGAGATCCTGTTCAAACTTAGTTCTAGCTGAACTCCAATTAGCACTATTAACAGGTACACCCATCTTAGCATTAACATACTGCTCTTGTGTCATCATACCAAATATATTATTACCAGAGTAAATAGGACTACCATTGATACCCTTTACTACTGAATTCTTATCAAGCTCAGCATCGTTGATAAAGTTAGCTTGAGAACCTATATCTGTTGATAATTCTTCCCATACTGTCTTAGCAGTTTTGTTACGGTTTAACGGTAATTGTTTACCGCTTTCTGTAACTCTATCTACATAGGATTTTTGCCATTTACTACCAGGTGTAAATGTCTTTTGAGCTCTTTCAAATTGAGAATTATATTTTATGGTTACACCATCTTCAGTTTTAATTGTGCCTGGTTTACTCAACAATGTAGACGCAAGTTTAGTAGAGAATTGAACTGGCATAGTCTCTTCTCCAGATGCTTTCTTTGTAGCAGCAGCTCTAGCTGTAATTAAAGAGAAAGGATTAACCTCTCTAGTAGGTCTAATAGTTCTATCAATATTAGATTCTACAATAGAATCTCTTTGCGGAGATATTGTGGTGCATTATGAAAAAAATAGAGCACTTGCTCCTGTATTTCTCTTATAAACTTCCATATGCTTTTGAGCTTCTGGAGTGTTTACTATATCGTTCAGGTGAGCATCTGCTACTTTCTCAATATCACCGCGTGTATTACCGAAATAATCGTAATTACCATCTGTATATAAAAAACCCTTCTGTAATTTAGCATAATAAGGATCTGCTAATTCTCTAATATCTTTATATGCTAAAGGAGCAATATCGTTGAAAATACCTGATTTTGTACTATCATAGTTTGCAAAGTCTACATTATGCCACATCTCATTAAATTTACCAGCAGCAGCTAACTGTTGATTAAACTTCATTCTCTGCTCCATTCCTTCTTTACTCTGAAGTAATGTAGATAATTTAAGTCTATCTACATTATTAATAATAGAGTTAATCTGAGCTCTACCTTCTGGAGTCTTAAGTAAATCAATATTCTGAGACAATTTATCGATAATTGGTTTAGCTTTACCAAGAGTTTCATCATACCAGGTTTGCATATCCTTTAAAGAAGGAGATCTGAAGTCAGACCATTTATCTAACGCTCCAGATAAGTCTGAAATAGCTTTATCTACTCTAGCGTTTGCATCCTTGCCAAGTGTATACAGTTGTTGGAAAGGTAGTGGAGCATATGTATCTATAAATTGAGCTTGTGCTGGATTATCATATCTATTAACCATTTTTCTTACCCTTTCTATTATTGTAATACATATTATCCATATCTGCTATTAATTCACCAGGGTTACCGTATGCTAAGAAATTTCTTAAATAAGGATAGATCATAGCGTCTCTAGCAGCTTCATTACGCATCTTTTCTTTAGTCTGAGACCATTGACCTAACTGACCAGCAGCAGTAGCACCAAAGTTTCTTGCAGCAGCTCTATTACGAGCATTTAAGTAATTAGTAAGTACAGTATTCTGTATATATTGTTGACCTAAATTGTTCATCATATTTGCGTATTCACCCAAGTATTGATTATTTGCATTATCCCTATTGGCATATACTGAAGTATTCTGAGCATATTCCCCAGTAGCTAATTGATTTCCATATGCTAAATTCATACCAGTATTAGGATTAAGTCTAGCCATGTTGTTACGAGCAATTGCTCTAGATCTTCTATTAGCCGCAAGAGTAGGCTCTATGTTAAGTCTACGACTAGCCATTGCTCTATTAATAGCCCCAGAGTAAGGATTAAGGACTTGGTCTTCTGTTTCAGGTCTACGTCTACTTTGAATCCAATTATACAGTATAGGAGATAAACCAGACAGACTGCTAAAGTTAGATGAAGACTTACTAGGTGTTTTAATCTCATCTGGTGTTAATGTGGGATTAAAATCTTCAATATCCAGTAAAGGAGCTTGATTAAGAGAGTTAGTGGCTTTAACAGACTTACTTGCTGGGGTATGTTTCCTAACAGATTTAACCTTTGTTATAGGTGCTGCATCAGGAAATGGTACTTCAGGCAAATCGTATATAGGTTCATTTACACCTACAGGAATTGTTTCACCAGTAATAGCATCAACACTATTATCTACTGGATCATTATTATATACATAAGTTCTACCAGGTGCTGGACCAGATTTAGGTACAAGGTTTTCTGTCCAATTAATCCCATTCAAGTAATTCATTACTGGAGCATCCCAATTAGAGTTCTTAGTTGCGCCTAAACCAGCTTTATTACCTGTGTTATTAAAAGCATTTGTAAGAGCACTATTAACTGCTGTACCTTGTACTGGAGAGGTTAAAAAATTAGCAATAGATTTGCCTAATCGTCTAGTCCAATCACCTTTACCATCTGCATATGCAGGTATTCCTTTTACTTTAGGCTTAATACCTTTCTTAGCTTTAACTGCTTCTTGCTCTGTAAGCAATTGTTCATACATTGTATTTGCATTTCTTTTATTTAACATATCAGTATTCTTAGCAAATATGTCATTACCTTTACTCTTTTTCGTCATTTTAGTAAGTTTTTCACCTTCTTGTGCAAATGTTCTATTTGTACCAGGTCTCTTAATTCTATCAGATAAAACAGATTCAAGATTAGAAGCATCTATTAAATGATTGTCTGTACCTGGTTTACTATTAGGTACTTGTTCAATATTACCAAAATCATCTCTTATTACTTCATTATTATCTACATAAGCTAAATCTGGTAATATACCACCATTTTCAAAAGTATAAGCTAAAGAATTATCATCCCAATATTTTTGTTCAAGTGTGGCTGCATTACCTTTCCCCATTTCTATTTCTTTAGCATTTGCTTTAATACGCTTCTGTTTATTAATTGCATTCTTTCTAAAGATACTTGATACAAGGTTGCCAACACCACCTACAACTCCACCTACAGCTGTACCAATACCAGGAAGAATAGCAGAGCCTACAGAAGCACCTTTGGCAGCACCCCCTAGAGTACTGCCAGCAATATCTGCACCAGATCCTTCTTCTGTAAAGCCTTGTAAACCAGCTCCCAATATAGAAGCAACCTCTAAACCTTGATCTATACCAAAAGCATAAGCTGGAACTTTCTTTTTATTTATTTTCTTTTTCATATTATATCAATGAATATCTGTATGCTGTACTAATATAAGGAACTTTAAACGTATTACCACCATTACAATCATACTTATAATGACAGATTAAATATTTCCCTTTCATTCTATCTCTATAAGATTTGTTTACTAATTCTTCAGCCTCATTTAATTCTCTACTACTACGAGGAATACAGAATTTATAAGTATCCTCTCTATAATCTATATTATCCTGAGTAAGAGTGAAACTAGTTTGTCTTTTAGTTTCAAAGTAGATGTTATCAAAGTTAGTATCGTAAGTAAAGTCACCACCATATTCAACATTATCAAATGTTTTAGTTTGAGGGTACTTATCATTTACTATAAATCTAACATAAGATACTTTATCTTTACCTGTAAACATATCTAATTCATTACCTGAATTATACTTATATACAGCTAAATTCTTGTATATCATTAATTTATCTGTAAATTCAGCATACCAATCAGGTCTATAAGTATAGAATGAAGTAAAAGCTCCAACTTGTTCATTAAACACTAAAGTCTTATCTTCTAGAGTAAGAAGAACTTCATTGTATTTCTTATCATATACAGATATAGGATCATTTGTAATTATATCCTTATTATCGTGTAAATAAGATTGTACACCTTTTAATTTAGATACAGTACGTAATTGATTATCAAAACCACATATTTCATTTCTATCGGCATCATACCAATATACTGTACTATCTGATTGTGTTGCAGTTCTTAATTGATTCTCTTTAGAACCATTCTTAGTAGTAAAGTAATCAAACCTAGTTAATACACCTCCTGTACCTAACGTAAGCGCACCTGCATTATTATCTTGGATAAGAGAACGTTCATTTACAGCAAGTGTGCCAAAAGCGTCAGTTTGCCAGAACAACAAGTTATTCTTAAATAACTTTAAATTATTTATAGAACCAAATCTGGTATCAACATCTAAGTAATTGGCAACTCTAAATTTAGTCCATGAATCGGTTACTTCTAAGTTGGTTTTAGGTTCTGAGTTCATTACCCTAGTATCTGTATGTAAATTATCTATACTATATATTGATTTACTAACATAGTTTTTAGCTCTAGGTTGAGCAGAATAAGCATCATTATAAGCATATAATGGCGTATTCTGAACATATATAGAACCTACTTGTACAATATCATTCTCTACAAAATGGTTTGCATAGCCTGTACCAGATTCATAGGTTTTAGCTGTACCTACAGTATCAGTTCTCAATGAAAGATTAATAGAAGACTCTAATGGTATATAAGCACCATTATATGCTCTAATTCTTTCATTATCTGGTTGTTCGTAATTATCACTAGCATTGTGGTATGCAAACATACAATTAGCATAATCTAATACACCAACATATGTATCGCCACCGAATACATTTACTTTAGTGTTACTGTTGTCTTTTACACTAATATAAGATCCTGTACTAATGTATACAGAGTTTTGTCTTGTAGCATAGCTATTACCACCATAAGGTGTTACAGACTGTTTTAAATTAGCAATGAGGATTGTATTAGCACTTTCAGGTCCAGCAGCTAATTCTGGTACTTCACCAACCATAGTATTACGAGAAGTCATATCCGTACTCTGAAATATTGCACATACCCCATGAGGTCCAACTTTCCTAACATTATTATCATCATAATCACTAGCCTTAGATGTATCTCCGTATACCCAGTTATAGTATACCATGTTACCTACATTGGTAGCTTTAGTTCTCCATGCATCGTCATCTAAGTCAAAGGGATCTGTATTAGTAGCAATTGTAATGTCTTGAATTGATGCTGAATTATATCCCCCTGTAGTAACTTTATTGTAATACTTAGCTAAAGTGGCATCATACCATGATTCTGCACCCATATAAATTGCATTATTTGCAGTAGATTGTTTTATAGAATCACCTATAGCTGTAACTGAAGTATAAGCCCAACCACTATTCTTAGCCCAACTAGTACCAGTATTCGAGGTTATATTCTTTAAATCGTGTTTTGAAGCTTTTGCCCCAACTAATACTTTGACTTTATCACCGTTGGGTACAACCTTATCATTCGCAGGAGTACCATTACCCATAGATTCATCGGGAGATATTGAAGATTTTAGTCTGTATATACCTTTAATCTCTGTAGCTCTTCCTGTTACTTCAGATGCATTTGTCCTGTTGACACATATTTCTGGTGATATAAATAAGAAATATTCATTAGCATTCTGACTACTAAAGTCAAAAGCATGTGCATATTTATTATTTTGTGATACCATCCCATGAGAAGCAGAATAAGTAAGATATGGAAAAGCAGTTAATTGATTTGTATTATCATAATTACAAACACAACTAACAGCTCCTTGCATCAATATTGTTCTATCTGAAATAGTTCTTTCACATCTTACAATCTCATAACCAGTAATCTTCTTACTTTGGATTAAATCGCTTGGTATATTAACTGTGAATTGCACACCTAATGGGTGTGTAACTACTTCTAGGCTATTAGTGGTATTACCACCAATGTCTACTCGCATACCTGAAGTAAAGATGTTATAACCGGGTGCACTAGCTTTAGGCATTCTTATATCTGCGATCCAGTGTGCAGAAGATACTACATTTTCTTCATTGTGGAATACAATAGCAAAACGATATATTTCATCTCTCATATAACTCCTTGCCATTGATTCTACTTCACTATTACTATAGTTTAACACTTTAGCAGTAGCATCAGCAAAAGATAAAGACCCTGCATCTGACCAGGAACCATCTTCCTCAATGTTATATAAATCTAGAGTAGATGTAGAGCGTGCTTTAGAGTTTAATGAGAAAGAATCTTCAGCATAACCTGTCCTAGATGTAGGTGCATCACTTTCAATTAGATTGGTTTTTATAAACCTATATGAAATATTTTTACCTATACCACCATATACATACTTACCTGTAGCATCTGGAGCATATAAATACTGACTATTATCATCATAATTTGCAGGACAAATACAGTCGTGATTAGTTGGTATATCTTTAGTACTTATTTCTGAAGTAGAAAATGTTATAGAATCCTGTCCAGATGTAGAAGTTAATAATATTTGACCATTCTTATTGCATCTATATGCTCTAGCATCAAATTCATCATCACTAATATCCCAAGTCTGTTCAGTGATATTAGCCGCAAATAACATATTGTCTTTAGATTCTATTACTTTGGGAGTAAACAAATAAGTACTTAAACCATTGAATTCTTCTAGAGTAAGCTCATCAATAACTGAACCACCTTTATCTTCATAGACTAAAGTATTATTTGAAATACTTATTTCATCTATCACTGTAATAACTGGTTCTGCAGTATTACTAGAGTAATATATAGAAATTATTCTGGCTCTACTAAAAGAATTAGTATCAACAGTAGTCTGTAGTTTAATGGATCTATTAGTAGTTTCTTCTTTAGAACTACCATAGATATCTTGGCTATTAGTGTTTTCTAAACTTCTAGATACTGTAATAATTGGAGATAAAACAGATATGGATGTTTCAGATGTTCTGGGATTAAATAATTGGTAACAATATTGATACTTACCGGCTTTCAATCCACCTGTACCTAAACCTTTAAAGAATAAAGGTGGTAATTGACCCTTTGGTGATATATTTAAAGAGTCTACATTAAGATTAGGATGAGTTGTGGCTACATTTAATACTCTAATTTGATGTACACCATCACACCAATATATTTTAACTAAATCGTCAGATTCCCATTTACAAACACTACTAACGGCATAATGACCATCTATAATAGGAATATCCAATGCTACATTGGATGCTACTGTAGTCACTATAGGTTCAGTTTCAGATGCACCAAAATCATATCTATAGATATTGAAGTTACTACCTTTCTTAGTAAACACAATTGCCCAATCCCTAATTGTATTTGTATGGACCATTGTTTCACCATTCAATGTCAATGTAGGATTGAGCTTACGTACGCCTTCAATATTCTGCATTACTCCAGTAGAACTATTATCATTGGCAATAATACGTATATTTTCTGCCCACTGATATTGCCCTGAGTCTATAACTGAATAGTCTAGATCACAGTTCATTCCTTTCTGGAAAGTATTTGTTTGTCTTTGTGCATTCATTATCTATTAGCATTATAAATGTGTTGTATTGAACCAGTATGACTATAGAAGGAACTGTGATCATGATACTCTGGATAAATCTTATTCCATGTATGTTTAATAGACTCCATCTCATCTTCATTAGGAAGCATTGCTTCTGCATATGCCTGTTTACAGTAGTAGTTCCAGGAGTTTCTCATATTTGCATACATACGTTCGTTCCATTCTCCTCTTATATATTTCTGAAAAGCAATCTTCTGAGTAATATACCAATATATTGCTTCCAAGTAAGAGATATTATCTGGTACCATAGGATAGCCATCCTCATCAGTAATAATAGCACTGTAAGACAGCTTTAAATAACCACAAGGAACATTCGTCATAATGTAACCAGGTTTAATACTGTATTGTAAATCCCAGTTAGGATTAACGCTAGTATTACCTCTAATATAGTCAATATTAACAGTATGAGTATTTATAAGATTACGTAAGATAGTCTTCATATTCTCATTGGTATTCAGCATTTCTAATGCTTCTGTTTTATCTATGTTACCGTATAAGTCTACTACTAAATCTACTAATACTTCATCTTTAACTAGCATTTCGGGTTTATCACAGCATTTCTTGCAGTCTTCACAACCCCAAGCAGCAAATGAACCTGTGGCTTTCCTCATAGGAAACCAAGGTCCATCACAATTAAAAGAGTATGCTACTTGATGTAATTTATGAAGATTACAAGGTAATTGAGCTTGGTGACAATCAATCTTTATAATTGGTGCACCATTCACACCAGATACAACTCGCTCAAATTGCTGTACTGCACCAATTTTTTCCATAGCTTCTCCTACCCACTCTCGCATATCTGATATTAAAATATCATCTTCTTGCAATCTCAGGTCTGCTATTACTTTAGCTATTGCAGTTTTAACTGATGTTAATTTTGTTATCATAACTCTAAATAATCTCTTTCTTTATTCTTAATAATCTGAGCTAATCTTCTTTTATTGTCTCTTGTCATTATTAATTGATACATTGTCTTATTGTGATTAAGCATATTATGTTTATTCCAATAGTATCTGTATTTATAAAAGTTAGAATGCTCATTCAAATGATAAACTATTTTACCTACTTTCTTTGTTTCTGCATAATCTATCCTGAGACTCCTACCACTATATTCTTTTGGTTTATGTTTTACTATACTTAAGGTACCTAGTCTACATGGCAATTTTATCTCTTTACCATTCTCTATTAATTCATCTCTTAAGTATTTAAAATAATCATTGATTATATCTCTAAACACTCTATATTCTACTTGGTATAATGGGTTATCACCAACATAATCAATATAAGATTTATAGAAGTCTTTGCCAGTATAAGATTTAGTTTCTTGCATTTAGTTCATTATTAACGTCGTTAGTACTATTATTCGTGGTGTCAGTAGGTACTGATAACATAAAATTTAACTCTTTGCTAAAGATTAAATTCTTTAATGTAGGTATTTTGTCAGCAGGCATAGGATAAGCTGAATCGTAATCATAACAATCTTCAGCTTTTGTAGGATCTTCTAATATACCAGCTATTTCTACATATTCTAAAAAACCAGGACCACTTAGGTATAAGTGATTATTCTTTATATAAGCAATATAATCATTACATGTATATTTTCTGCTAGTCTGATATTTAGCTTTTGTTTCTGTCCCAACCTGTATTAAGTTGCCATACATATCTTTCACAGCTACTAAACCAGAACCAAAGTGTAAATCTATGAACTTAGGTAGTTCGTCATCAGAGATATAATTAAAACCATTAGGTACTCCACATCTACTTACTTTGGATATGTGTAAAGGTCCAATAGTTTGTATATACTCTGGATTTATATCTCTACCCTTATCTAGATCCTGTTTAATTAAATATGCTCTATATTGATGTATCCATTGCTCTATCTGTACACGTGATAAGTTCTCAGATTCACTGATATTATTATCACGTACAATGAGCAAAATATCATCAATTATTGTATTTAATGAATTAAATGTCATAGTCTTTAGTATTTGTACTCCATTCATCAGAAGTGATTAAACTATTGAATTCTGTTGATGTTACATCGTATGTTGGAAACGGATAAACGATATCACTATTATCATCTTCTTCCAAAGTCATCATAGGCGGAAATAAAACATCATAATGCTCAATATGAAGTAATACTTCGGTTTCATCTATGTTCATCCTTGGATTATCTATTCCTAGTTGTTTTTTTGCTTCTTCTGGAATAGAATCAAATAATTCTTTTGGTATTATTATAAACTTCATATTATTTTGCTTTTAAAGTTTGTAAATAGTTATATGCTTTGATACATTCGTCTTTGGAGAGGATTTTACCATCGTAGATGCCCAAGTTTTTAAAAGCCATTTTGGTAAATATATTTCCACTATTCGCTATTAGAAAAGAACTATTAATATCAACCATATTACCATACTTGACCGATATTTCATTCCAATTACAATCATATACCCTACCATCAGAACATACCGCATTAAGGCCTTTAATTCCGCTTAAAATGTTTTTTATTGAATTAGAATTAATATAAATATCAAGTCCGGTTTTTGAGTTATAAATAAATAATTTAGGTACTTTTACCAAACCACAACCTTTATTTTCATCAATTATAAACTTCCAATCCCCAACAATCGTAAAATCCTTACCCATTTTAAAATCTGAAGAAGTTATCTTGTCATCCACCCCATCAGTAACTAGATAGCCAGCATATTCCCCTTGTTCATTGTAGCCACTCCCTTCAATAAACCCAAAATTAGACAGTACAAGATCATTACCATTGCCCGTAATGTTGGCAATAGTAGCACGA
>OLOL01000764.1_pt1 | contig 31386 bp, 24 predicted proteins | sample 1673081 | NCBI WGS metagenome assembly OLOL01 (sample SAMEA3136753, study PRJEB25190) | human gut metagenome
CCTTGGTGCGCTGGTTGGACAGGATGAAGCCGATGTTGGACTCGTCGGACACCACAGAGGTGACGCCGGTATACATATACACATCGTCGCCGATGGCGATGTAGTTATAGCCCTCGGTGGTGACGGTGACATCGCGCTGACCGAACAGGGAATTGATAAAGCCGTTGATATACGCGCCGTGGTAGTCATACTGCTGCATGATGAGGTCGGCGGTGTAGACGTGGTCCACCCAGTTGGGGACGCTGCCCGTCTCATAGTAGGCGCTCTCGCCGGTGACGGCGTTCACCAGCACCGCGCCGATAATGTCGCGGCCGCCGAACAGGCCGATGGTGTGGCTGACACGGGGGCAGACCCACCAGGGATCGCCGGTTTCGTCGATCTCAAAGGCGGGATCGTCGAACATGAAGGTGGGATAGCGGAGCCGCAGGTGGCGGTTCAGGTTGCGGCCGAAGTGCTCGGCGGTGGTGTAGCGGATCCCCTCGTCCAGACGCACCACCTCCACGTTCTGGGTGACCATGTCGATGATGAGATAGGCGGGCAGGCCCTGGGAACGGTTGTTCAGCCACTTGATGAGGTCGCCGTAGCGCAGGGGCGTCACGCGGACGGGGCGGCCCTGATAGTTGATCTGCGTGTAGTCGTCGGCCACCTCGAACTGGGACACCATGTCCGCCAGCTCGCCCAGCTTGCGGTTGCCCAGCTTCATGGCGGACTCGGCGTCCAGCATGGGGATCTGGTCGTAGCTGATCTCCTCCACCTCGGCGGCAAAGTCGCCGTCCTGAACGGTCAGCAGATCGCGGTAGTCCTTGGCGCGGAACAGCTGCCAGCCCAGCACCGCGCCTACCAGCGCGGTGGCTGCCAGCGCTACGGCGACGATGAGGGGGACGGTACACTGCTTCTTCAGGAAGTCGAAGTAGCCCTTGGCGCCGGCGCCCTGAAAGCCGGAGGTCAGGACGGCGCAGACGCCGTACACCGCGCAGCACAGCAGCATGAAGATGTAGAATTCCTCGCTTTTGAGGTTGATGGGCGGCAGCACCACATAGTAGTAGATGGCGGCGAATACCAGCGTCACCGCCAGATTCAGCAGTGTGCGGCCCAGAGGTGTGCCCACGGGCTTGTGCTCCTTTTTGGGGCGGGGCTGGCGGGCAAAGCCCTGAAAGTTGGGGTCGTTCCAGTTTGTGTTCATAGGCAGTTCCTTTCTGTGTTTTGGCACTTTAAGGATATTATACCCGATGGAGGGGGTTTTGTATAGGGGGTGGGGATGTTTTACGCCTGCGGCTGCGCAAACGAAATCCCCCCCGTTTTGACAACCAGCCGTATAAAACGCCAGAAAAATCACCCTGCGTATCATTACGCAGGGTGATTTTTTATGACAGGCAGGTACACCTGCCAACCGTACACCGTCACTCAGGCCAAGATGTCCGTCAGGTCCTTCAGTCCCATGGACCGGGCAATGACCAGCACATGGTCGCCCTCCTCAATGGTGGTCATGCCGCTGGGGATCATGGTGACGCCGCCGCGGACAATGGCTGCCAGCAGCACGCCGCTGCGCAGCTGCAGATCCTTCAGGGGCACGTGCAGCAGGCGGTTGGAGGCGCCTCTGGCCAGAAACTCCAGAGCCTCCACCTGGCCGCCCAGCAGCTTGTACAGCGACTCCACGGCCATGCCCTCGGAATTGGCCAGGGCGCGGACGTAACGGGTGATCTGGTTGGCGATAATGTCCTTGGGGCTGATGATGCTGCCAAGGCCAGTGTCCTGCACCAGCTCGATGTAGTTGGGGCGGGTCATCTTGGCCAGCACCTTGCGGACTCCGGCGCGGCGGGCCGACATGGCCATCAGCAGGTTTTCCTCGTCGCGGCCGGTCAGAGACACGAAGCCGTCGGCGCCGAAGATATTCTCCGCCTGAATGAGGTCGTTGTCCGTGCCATCGCCCTCGATGATCATGGTCCCCGGCAGGTGCTGGGACAGGAACAGGCACTTGTCGTGATCCTGCTCTACGATGCGGACGTGGGTATTGGTGCGGGCCAGCTCCCACGTCAGGTACATGCTGATGCGGCTGCCGCCCAGCAGGGCCACGTTCTTCACCCGATGGAGGGGGCGTCCCATGACCTTCAGCATCTTCTGGAGCTCACCCTTGGTGCCCACCAGATACAGCCGGTCATCGGCCTGGGGCACGAAGGAGCCGTTGGGAATGATGCACTCGTCGCCCCGCTGGGCGGCGCAGATCAGCACGTCCGCCCTGCGCTCGCCGTGGAAGCTGCTGAGGCTGTGGCCCACCAGCGTGTCCTCCGGCAGGGCCTGCAGGCCGATCATATCGATGCGGCCGCCGGCAAAGGGCTCCACGGAGATGGCGGCGGGAAAGCTGAGGATGCGGGCTATCTCCTGCGCCGCAGCCAGATCGGGGTTGATGACCATGTCCAGTCCAATCTCCCGCTTCAGGATGTCCGCGTCCTGCCGGTACTCGGTGTTGCGGACGCGGGCCACGGTATGACGTGCGCCCAGACTCTTGGCGATGAGGCAGCAGACCATGTTGGTGTCATCCACGCCGGTGACGGCGATGACCAGATCCGCCGAGCGGACGCCGGCGTCCATCAGGACGCTGATGGACGCGCCGCTGCCGTGGACGCACATAACATCCATCGTACTGTCGGCGCGGGACAGGTGGGCGATCTCGTTGTCCACCATGACGATGTCGTGCTTCTCCTGGGTCAGCTGGCCGGCGATGGCGTAGCCCACCTTGCCGCAGCCCACAATGATGATCTTCATGCTTCCTCCTCCCCGCCCGATGAGGGCGCGGCATGTTTCTTTCGATGGATCAGGGACGCGGACAGCTCCGCGCCCAGTATCAGGACCTGCCCCGACATATACAGCCACAGCAGTACCACCACGATGGTGGCGATGGAGCCGTACAGCTGCGCATACCGGGCCATATTTTCCACATAATAGGAAAAGGCCATGCTCAGCAGCAGCCATGCCGCCAGAGAGCTGCCCACGCCGGGCAGTACCTCCCGCAGGGGGCGGCGCTGCCCCAGCGCCAACTGGTACAGGATGCCCAGCGAGATGGCCATGACAAGACCCAGAATGATAAAGCGCAGGTAGCCCCAGACGCTGATGAACGTCTCCGACAGTGGGAGAAAGCCGGACAGGAAGTACAGTGCGCGGCGGCCTACCACCACCAGCGCCAGCGTCAGTCCGATGACGAAGATCATCCAGATCGTGAACAGCAGTGTGCGCAGCTGACCCAGCAGGATATTCTCCGGCGCGCTGCGGCCGAATGCCTTGCGCAGCGAGTGCATCAGGCAGCCGGTGGAGCGCATGGGAAACCAGATGGAGAAAACCAGGCTGAACCACAGCAGCTGGCGGCTCTGGTTGGCGGCCACATACTCCAGATACGTGCGGATGATGTCCACCACATCCGACGGGAGAATGGGCGCCAGCACCGCCGTGATGCTGGCGATGTCCAGCTCCAGCACACCCAGCAGGGTGCTGACGAAGATCAGCAGCGGGAAAATGGCGAACAGCAGGTAGTACGTCAGGGCCGCGCTGTCACGGGCCACATCGTGGACATAGTAGCGGCGGATCATGTCGCCCGCCAGACGGCCGAAGCCGGTCCTGGGCGCATAGAGTTTCGATGTTTTCATAAGCAGAGACCCTCCGTGGGTTCATTGTATCACAGGGCGGCACAAAATAAAAGGGAAATCTCGGCAGCGGAGCCGCTATCCCCTCTGCCGCAGGGGTTTTACAGTCTTTCTTTTTTATGACATTTTTATAAATTTTTCGTTTTTCCTATTGGCGCGCATAAAAATCCGTGGTATACTACGACAGCTTTAAGTGGAAATTCTTTACAAAAAGTGAGGACCGATATATGGACAATCTTACGAAGCTGGTCCGCGATGAGATCTCGCGGCAGTACCGCAGCGTGCGGCAGTTCGCTTTCTCTGTGGACATTCCCCTCTCCACCATCAACAGTGCCCTGCATAACGGCGTCGGCGGGTCCTCCTTCGACACGGTGATGCGCATCTGCAAGATCCTGGGCATCAAGGCCATGTCGGACGATGCCGCCCTGTATCTGACGGACGATACCGAGCGCCTGCTGACCCAGTACGCCAAGCTGGACGACTACGGCCGCCATACCATCTCCTCCGTGATGCAGGTGGAGTATGACCGATGCAGCGGTGAAAAGTAAAAAAACGGAACCCCTGTATAAAGCCGGCACAGGCCGCACAAAACAGGCACGAACCGCCGTCCCGTTCGGGACGGCGGTTTTTCTGCTGCAAGCGTCACATAATGCCGGATCTTTCCTTGCTGGCGGCGATGACCGCGTTCAGCTTGCGGGCAGGGTAGTACACCAGCAGGCCGAATAGCGTGAACAGCACACACATGCCCAGCAGGATCAGGACGCAGCGGAGGTATGTGCGGCCGTACATGCCGCCGATGGTCTCGCGGAGCATATCCATGCCATAGTGGAAGGGCATGAAGGGATACAGACGCCGGAACAGCTGAGGCAGCACATCGATGGGATAGGAGCCGCCGGAACCGGCCACCTGCAGCACCATGATGATGACGGAGGCGGCCAGGCCCACGTTGTCCAGAGAGTAGACCAGCGCATAGTTCATGGCGGCGAAGTTCAGGGCACACACGCAGCAGCCCAGCACGAACAGAGCGGGCTCCGCCGTCTCCATGCCCACGAAGTGCAGGCAGCCGAAGGCCGTCACCAGTGCCTGAGCCATGGCCATACAGAAATAGGTCAGAAAGCGTCCGAAGTAGCGCTGGACGCCGCGGCACTGCCGGAACTCCGGCTGCGTCACTGGGACCTTCACCATCACCGCGGTCAGCAGGCTGCCTACGAACAGCGCCAGCATCACATAATACGGCGCCATGGCGGAGCCGTAGTCCCTGATCTCATAGATGATCTGCGTGTTCATCTGCACAGGGGAGGCCAGATACTCCGCCATGCTGTCGGAGTCGCTCTCCATCAGTTCCACGAACCGCTGAAAGGCGGTGCTGTCCGTCACGCGGCGGACGTCCGCCTCCATATCGGCCAGATAACCGGAGACACTCTGCGCCAGCGCAGCGCCGGCGGCAAGCGTGGGCTGCGCTGAGGCCACAGCGCCGGAATAGGAGCGCAGCGTGTCGGAGACGCTGCCCAGCGTACCGGAGGAGGCGGTCAGCAGGTCCTGCACGGCGCGGAGGGAGGACTGAGCCCGTTCACCGGCATCGTGGATGTAGTCGCTGACCTGCCGGTTGGTGCTGACGGCGGCGGTACGCAGAGTCTGACGGACCTCTGCCACCATGGTCAGCAGCTCATCCTGCACCTGAGAGATACCGGAGCCGTCCACGGCGGTGCGCAGCTCCTCCAGACCGGAGATGGCGGCGTCCAGCTGGGCCTGCACGTCCTCGTCGGAGGTCAGGTCTCTGGCCGTCTCCAGCGCGGCGATCATCTTGTCGATGCGGGCGTTGACCTTCTCGTGCGCGGCGTCATCCGCGGGGCCCATGTCCACCGCGCCCAGCATGTCCTCCAGATCGGACAGGGTATCGTCGGCGGCGTCCAGCACCCGCAGCAGGTCGGCGGAGGCGTCATCCGCCGCGTCAAGGCCGGAGCCGATAAGGCGGACGGTGCTGCCCACGGTCTCGGAGGCGTCCCCCAGGGTACTGCGTGCGTCGGTGATGGTGATGGCAGAGGCGGCCAGCAGGCTGTCAGCCCCGTCCATCACATCCTGCAGCGAGCGGAGCACCTGCGCCAGCTCATCCATGTCCCGCTGGGCGGCGGACAGCTTCTCCAGCAGGCCGTCGGCAATGTCGCGGCCGTCCAGACCCATGGCCTTGAATACGGAACCGGCGGTGGTCAGAGCATCGGCCACCTTCTCCAGAATGGTGGTGTTGATCTGCTCCTGCACGGCGGTCTTGGCCTTGCTGGTGATCTTGGGCGCGATGGCGTTCTTTTTCTCGTTTTCGTAATACTGTATCTGGGGGTGGCGCAGGTCTCCCTCCAGAATACTGATGAAGTCGCCGGTAAATTCCGGCGGCAGGATCAGCGCGGCGTAGTAGTCGCCGGCGTTCACGCCGTCCAGCGCCGTCTGGGCACCATCCACAAAGACCCAGCCCATCTGGTCGTTGCTCTCCAGCCCACGGAGCACCAGCTCGCCGATGTTGACATGAAGGCCCAGCACATCGCAGCCGTCGTCCTCGCTGGCCACGGCCACCTTGATGCGGCTGGTGGAGGCGGTGCCGTAGGGGTCCCAGTTGGACAGGATGTTGAACCACGCATACAGGCAGGGCACCAGGCACAGTCCCAGCATGACCACCACGGCCACTACGCTGGCGGTCAGGCGCTTCCAGTCGGCGCGGAAAATGTTCCAGATCTGTTTCACCGCTCCCCCTCCTTTTTATGGTCAGCCGCAGGGCGGCGCAGGTCGTCGGACAGATTCTGCAGCGCGCGGGTCAGCAGCGCCAGATCGTCCGCCAGCCTGTTGGGGTCCTCCAGCACGTGCTCCCAGCCGGAGGGCAGGGTGACGCAGGGGCCGGCGGGCCTGACAGGCTCCGCCGGTGCGGCGGCCTGCTCCGCAGGGGCAGGCGAGGCCGTAGAGACAGGCTCCGTCACAGGGACAGGCTCCTCCGGTCCGTCAATAGTCTCCGGCTCAGCGGGAGCCGTCGCGGGAACGGCGGTCTCCGGCAGGGCCTCCCGCTTGCCCCGGCGGCGCAGCCGCGTATGGGGCAGACGCGGTGCGGCGGGCAGCTCCGGCAGCTCTATGAGCCCGTCGAAAACGTCCTCCTGCAGCTGGGCGATGTCCCGCAGCTTCTTTTGCAGCTCGTAGTCCATATACTCCACGGCGATGAGGTACGCCGCCACAGCGAACATGGACAATATCCACAGCATCAGGGTAAACACTTTATTGCCGTCGGCCAGAAACATCAGGAGCATCAGCCCCACGGTAACGGCCAGCAGGGCCCGCAGGCCGCTGCGAATACGGTGCTGGTTGGCGCGGTGCAGCGCGCCAACCTCCTCCAGCAGGCGGTCGTACAATTTCTGGTAGTCGCGTTCTGTTGACATGGGTCGTGCGCCTCCTTTACAGCAGCTCCGTCTCCTCCAGCTTCTCCTCCATGAACCGGTTCAGGCCCATGAAGGGGCGGCGAACCAGCAGTCCGATGAGCAGTGCCGCCGCGACAAACAGCAGCAGGAAGGCGAGCTGCCGGATGTAGTAGTCGCCGTACAGGCCGCAGATGCACTCGCGCATGGCGTCGATGGCATAGGGGAATGGGAAGAAACGGTAAATCTTCTGGTAGATCTCCGGCAGCAGCTCGATGGGGAACGTGCCGGAGGAGCCGGCGATCTGCATGACCATGACGACCACCACCAGTGCCTTGCCCACGTCGCCGAAGGACAGGGCCAGCGAGTAGATCAGCAGGCTGAAGGTGAAGGCAGTCAGGGACGCCGTCAGGTACAGCAGGCCCGGGTGCTCGCACTGGATGCCCAGCAGGTACAGGTCGCCGGTGACAATGACGGCCGCCTGTATCTGGCTGAGCAGGAAGAAGAACAGATAGCGGCCAAAGTACAGCTCCGCCGGTGTGGGGTCGATAAGCCCGTCGGTGCGGGCGTGGACCTTGATGAGGGTGGACAGGATGACGCAGCCCACCCAAATGGCCAGCGTGGTATAGAACGGCGCCATGGCGGAGCCGTAGTTCTCGATGGGATAGACCTTATGAACGGTGGTCTGCACCATCTGGGGGAAATACTGGCTATACGCGATGGGGTCGCCGCCCAGTATCTCCAGCAGCATATCCATATACTCGTCGGCGGGCAGGCCCTCCAGCTTGTTGATGGTGTCGGACAGGGCGCTCACCATGCGCTCCGCTGCGGGACGCAGCAGGTCCACGGTGGTGTTCAGCGCCGCCGTGGTGTCGGACAGAGCGGCCTGCAGCGCCTTGGCATCGGCGGACAGGGTCCTGACGCCGGAGAGGGTGTCGGACACATCGGACACCACGGTGTCCATCTGGCGGCGCAGGTCGCTGTCCGTGACGGGCAGGCCGCCGGTGAGGTCACGGATGGCGTCCGTCAGGGCGCCGCAGTCATCCAGCAGACCGCTGACATCGCTGGCAGCGGCCAGAGCGTTCAGGTCGCTTTGCAGCTGGCTGCACTTCCCCGCCAGCGTCCGGAGTCGGGCGATCTGGGCGGAGACAAGATGCCCGCCGGACAGGGCGGAATCCTCCAGCCTGTCGGCCAGCGAGGTCAGGCGGCCGCTGAGCCGCCCCATCTCCGCTGCGGCGGCTGTCAGCTGCTGCTGCACGTCGGGCAGCTCCGCGCTGTCCTGTATCTCGTCCAGGCGGTCCAGCGCCCGCTCCACCTTGGCCAGCGCGGTATACAGCGCGTGCTGCAGCTCCGCGGCGGTGGCCTCCAGCTCCGAGCCGGAGGGCAGGTTTTTATTGATGTCGGCAATGGCGGCGGCCAGGGCCTCCGCGTCGGCGGAGGAGATGCCGCTGCCCCCTGCGGCGCGGAAGGCGCCCATCATACCGCGGCAGCCGGTGAGCACGTCCTGCGCCTGATACAGAAGGCCCTTTACGGCGGTCTCGGGGTCCGTCTCCGTCAGGTCGGCGGCCAGCAGGTTGCTCTGCTCCATGACGCCGCCGATCAGCACCTCCAGATAGTTCTCGCTGATGGAGCGCTTCAGCGTCTCCACCGCCGTGTCGGTGATCTTGGTGGCCACGGCGTTCTTCTTGGCGTTTTCGTAGTAAGTGATGGCGGGCCGGCCGTTCCAGTCCGTGAACATGCGGTACATCTTGCGGGAGAAGTCCTCATCGATGACCACGGCGGCGTAGTAATCACCGGCGCAGACGCCGTCGGTGGCCTCCTTCTCCGTGTTCACAATGACCCAGTTGATGGAGGTGGCGGTCTTGAGATCCTCCAGCACGTCGCGGCCCTTGTTGACGTATTCACCGCCGTCCGTATAGCCCCGATCCAGCGAAGCCACCGCAATGGAGATGCCGCCGGTGCTGCCGTAGGGGTCCCAGTTGGAGTAGATGTTCAGCCAGGCGTACAGGCTGGGCAGCAGGGCGATGGCCAGCACCACCACGCAGGCGAAAAAGCACCTGCTCAGCGTGCGGATGTCCGTTTTGAAGATCGTCCAGATATTACGCATATGTCCTCCCACAGCGGCGCGGTATGAAGCTGCGCCGGTGTATGTTTCTTGCGCGAAAAACCGCAGTATTCATTATACAGAGTACCCTGCGGAAAAAACTACACATTTCGGCGGTTTTGTCTGAAATTTGCGCACAATGGGACGAGAAACAAATACCCCGCAGCGGCAACCGCTGCGGGGTATTGCGTACTATCGCATATTTATGCCAGCGTCATCAGCAGCTCTCTGGCCTTGACGGGCTGACCCTCCTTGATGCGGATGGCCTGCACCGTACCGGCAGTACGGGCGGTGATGGCGGTCTCCATCTTCATGGCCTCGATAATGGCCAGCACCTGATCCTTCTCCACATGGTCGCCCTGCTTGACGCAGACCTTGGACACCATGCCGGGGATGGAGGAGCCCACCTGCATGGGGTCGGACTCGTCGGCCAGCGTGGCCTGCCGCGTCTGCTCCGAGGCGTTGGGGTCACGGACCGTCACCTCGCGGCGCATGCCGTTGAGCTCGAACTGGACGTTGATGGTGCCGTCGCTGTTGTGGTCGCCCAGACCCAGGTACTTGATGACCAGCGTCTTGCCGTCCTCGATGTTGATCTTGTTGGTCTCGCCCAGGGCCATTCCGTTGAAGAACACGTGGCTGCCCATGCGGGTGATGTAGCCGTACTCCTTGCGGTGGCGGCAGAAGTCCTCGTATACCTTGGGATACATGGCATAGGAGATCAGATCCTTCTTCTCCGGGCCCTCGTGGAACTGCTCCACCTCCCGGCGCAGCTGGTCGAAGTCCACCGGCGGCAGCAGCATGCCCGGGCGGCAGGTGATGGGCTCTTCGCCCTTGAGGACCACCTTCTGCAGGTCCTCAGGGAAGCCCCAGGCGGGCTGGCCCATCATGCCCTTGAAGTAGGACACCACGGAGTCAGGGAAGGCCAGTGCCTCGCCGCGGCGGACAATGTTCTCCGGCGTCAGGTCGTTCTGCACCATGAAGATGGCCAGATCGCCCACCACCTTGGACGACGGCGTGACCTTCACGGGGTCGCCCAGCATGTCGTTGACGGTCTTGTACATCTCCTTGACTTCCTCGAACCGGTCGCCAAGGCCCAGAGACTCCACCTGGGGACGGAGATTGGTGTACTGACCGCCGGGGATCTCATAGCGGTAAATATCGGTGGTATTGGTCTTCAGGCCGTGGTCGAAATTCTCGTAGCGCAGGCGCACGTCGGCCCAGTAGTTGCTGAGCTCCTGCACGCGGCGCAGGTCCAGGCCGGTGTCGCGCTCCGTACCGTGGAGCGCGGCCACTACCGCGTCCAACGAGGGCTGACTGGTGAGGCCCGCCAGCGGGGCGCAGGCCACGTCCACCACGTCCACCCCGGCCTCGGCGGCCATCAGCAGGGCTGCCACCTGGTTGCCGGTGGTGTCGTGGGTGTGCAGGTGGATGGGCAGGCCCACCTCCTGCTTCAAGGTAGACACCAGCTTCTTGGCGGCGTAGGGCTTCAGCAGACCGGACATGTCCTTGATGGCCAGCATATGGGCGCCCCGCTTCTCCAGCTCCTTGGCGAGGTTGACATAATATTTCAGGGTGTACTTGTCCTTGGTCTCGTCCAGAATATCGCCGGTGTAGCACATGGTGGCCTCCAGCAGCTTGTTCTGGCGGAGGACCTCCTCCATGGCCACCTCCATGCCCGGGATCCAGTTCAGGGAGTCAAAGACGCGGAACACATCGATGCCCCGCTGGGCGGCCTCCTCCACGAAGGCCCGCACCAGATTGTCGGGATAGTTGGCGTAGCCCACCAGATTGGAGCCGCGCAGCAGCATCTGGAACGGGATGTTGGGGATCTTCTCCCGCAGCAGACGCAGGCGCTCCCACGGGGACTCGTGGAGGAAGCGGTAGGCCACGTCGAAGGTGGCGCCGCCCCACATCTCCAGCGAGAAGCAGTCCCGCAGGATGTCGGCCACGCCATCGGCGCCCTTGACCATGTCGCGGGTGCGCATACGGGTGGACAGCAGGCTCTGGTGGGCGTCCCGCATGGTGGTGTCGGTGAGCAGCAGCTTCTTCTGATCCAGCACCCACCGCTTCACGGCCTCGGGGCCCTCGGCGTCCAGCAGCTGCTTCAGGCCCGGGCCCAGCGGCTCCTTTGCCTGCGGGAAGCGGGGGATGTCGTACTGCTTGCGCTCGGCGTTGGGGTTGGCCACCTGGATCTCGGAGATATAGCGCAGGACGCGGGTGGCGCGGTCGCGGGAGTCCACGATCTCAAACAGCTCCGGCGTCTCGTCGATGAACTTGGTGTGGCACTGACCGCTGATGAACGTGGGATGGGCCAGGATATTGGTGACAAAGGGGATGTTGGTCTTGACGCCGCGGACACGGACCTCGTTGATGGCGCGGGCGGCCTTGCGGCACACGGCAGGGAACGTGCGATCCCAGCTGGTGACCTTCACCAGCAGCGAGTCGTAGTACGGAGAGATAACGGTGCCCACGCCCACGTTGCCGCCGTCCAGACGGACGCCGAAGCCGCCGGGGGAGTGATACGCCGTGATCTTGCCGTTGTCGGGGGCGAAGTTGTTGGAGGGGTCCTCCGTGGTAACGCGGCACTGGACGGCGTAGCCGTCAAAGTGTACGTCCTCCTGTCTGGTCAGGCCGATCTCCGGGCAGCTCAGGGGATAGCCTGCGGCCACCAGCAGCTGGGCCCGCACGATGTCCACGCCGGTGACCATCTCAGTAACGGTGTGCTCCACCTGAATGCGGGGGTTCATCTCAATGAAATAGTAGTTGCCGGACTTGTCCACCAGGAACTCCACGGTACCGGCGCTGACATAGCCCACGGACTTGGCGATCTTCACCGCGTCGCGGCGCAGGGCCTCCACCGTCTCCTGGGGCACGGACCAGGCGGGGGCGAACTCCACCACCTTCTGATAGCGGCGCTGGAGGGAGCAGTCGCGCTCGCCCAGATGATAGACGTTGCCGTACCGGTCGGCCAGGATCTGCACCTCGATGTGCTTTGGCTCCACCAGATACTTCTCCATGAAGATGTCGCCGCAGCCGAAGGACTTCTCCGCCTCGCTGTGTACCAGCTCGTAGGCGGTCTTGACCTCCTCGGGTCTGTCACAGCGGCGCATGCCGCGGCCGCCGCCGCCGGCGGCTGCCTTCAGGATGACGGGGAAGCCGAAGCTCAGGGCCTTCTCCAGCGCGTCGTCGCCGTCCTTCAAGGGCTCGGTGCAGCCCGGTATGATGGGCACGCCGCACTGGATAGCGATCTCCTTGGCACTGAGCTTATCGCCCATCTTTGCCAGCACATCGGAGGACGGTCCCACGAACAGGATACCGTTTTCCTCGCAGGCGCGGGCAAAGTCGGCGTTCTCGGACAGGAAGCCGTAGCCGGGGTGGATGGCAGTGACGCCGCGGCGGCGGGCCAGACCGATAATGCCCGGGATGTCCAGATAGGCACCCAGCGGGGACTTCTTCTCCCCCACCAGATACGCCTCGTCCGCTTTGGTGCGGAACAGGGAATAGGTGTCCTCGTTGGAATAAATGGCCACCGTGTGGAGGCCCAGATCGTAACAGGCACGGAAAATGCGGACCGCGATCTCACCGCGGTTGGCAACCAGTACCTTTTTCAGCTGCGTGGTCTGCATGGCCAAATCGCTCCTTCCTGCCGCGCATCGGGCGCGGACTTATTTTACCCCTTATTATACACGGCGTTGGGGCCGTGCGCCAGACGGAAAATGTGCAAAAAGCAGAGGTTTCCTGTCAGTAGAATTTAGGCGTTCTGCGGAGAGCGCGGACAAAAGCGGTCCGGCCGTCCACCGCAGGCGGGCGGCATATTCCAGCACGGCGTCCTACCTGTCAGCGGAGCAGGGGCCGATGAGCAGCATCAGCCGCGGGTCCCCGCCGGTGATGACATCCTGTATCTGCCGGTCGTTTTCCCGCTTGTTCTGCGCCATCTCCTCCGTCACCGGATACATATCCTTCACGGTCCGGGGCGCAGGCAGCTTACGCTTGAATTCCATGTTCATGGGCATGTACCTTTTCTTTCAAGGGTCTCAGGGCCGCACGTCCATGCGCAGCCCCAGTGCCCGCAGTGTGCGGGAAAAATCCGGATAGCTCTTATTCACGGCCTCCGCGCCGCGGATCGTGCCGCCCAGCGACGCGCACAGCACCGCCATCGCCATCACGATGCGGTGGTCGTTGTGGCCGTCCAGCTCCTCATTGGGCGCGTGGAGCGGGCGCGGCAGCACCGTCACGCGGTCCTCCTCCACTGTCACCTGCGCGCCGAATTTGGCAAGCTCCTGCGCCATGGCCGCCGCGCGGTCGCTCTCCTTGATGCGCAGGCGGCGTGTGCCGGTGAACACGGCCCCGCAGCGCTGGGCCGCAGCGGCAAACAGCACCGGCCCCAGATCGGGGCAGGCGGACAGATCCAGCACCGCGCCCGGGTGCTCCAGACGGCGCAGCATCTCCCGGCACACGCGGTCGCCCTGCAGGCTGTCCGGACGCAGACCGCTGACGCGGACGCCGCCGCCCAGCGCCAGCAGGAAGGCGGCATTGGACCAGTCGCCCTCCACCGCCGCGCAGCGGCTCCCGTACCGCTGCCCGCCGGGGATATAAAAGAAATTTCGTTCCCGCTCCATCACGGTGACACCGAAGGACGCCATGATGTCCAGCGTGATGTCGATGTAGGGCCGGCTCTCCACCGGCGGCAGAACGCGGAGCGTACTGTCCTCCGGCAGCAGCGGCAGCGCCAGCAGCGCGCCGGTGACGAACTGGCTGCTGACGTCGCCCCGCAGCGTGTAGCTCCCCGCCGTCAGCCGCCCCGAAAACGTGACGGACTCCGGCGTTTTCTCCACCGTGATGCCCCTCGGGCCCAGCAGTTCCTCGTAGATGCCCACGCCCCGCTCCATCAGCCGCGGCGCGCCGGTGAACACGGCGCGTCCGCCGGACAGCAGCGCCGCGGGGATGCAGAAGCGCAGGGTGCTGCCGCTCTCACGGCAGGGATACGTCCCATTGGGCCGAACAGCGCCGCAGGTGCCGGTGACACCGGCCGTCTCCCCCTCCAGGCGGCAGGCCCCGCCCATGGCGCGGATGCAGTCCATGGTGGCCAGCATGTCCTGGCTCCGGGCGATGCCGTCGATCCGGCTCTCTCCTGCGGCCAGAGCGGCGCACAGGAGCATCCGGTGCCCGCAGCTTTTGGACGGCGGCGCGGCTGCTGTGCCTGCCGCCCTGCCCGGGTATATGGTCACGGTCACGGGCGCCGCTCCCCCTTCAGCAGGATGTCCATGGCGTCCAGATACCCCGCGAAGCCCCTGCCCATCACCGTGGCCACGCAGGCCGGACGGACATAGCTGCGCCGGCGGAAGTCCTCCCGCTGGGAAACATCGGAAATGTGTACCTCCACCGTGGGGATGGCCACGGCCTTCAGCGCATCCAGCAGCGCCACGCTGGTGTGGGTGTACGCCGCGGGGTTGAGGATGATGCCCTCCACGCCATCGAAATACGCCTGCTGGATGGCATCCACCAGCGCCCCCTCGTGATTGGACTGGAAAAAGGACACCTCTGCGCCGTTTTTCTCCGCGTGGGCACGGATCAGCGCCAGCAGCTCCTGATAGGTGCCGCTGCCGTAGATGGCCGGCTCCCGCACGCCCAGCAGGTTCAGGTTCGGTCCGTTGATAACCAGTATCTTCATGTCGTCCACTCCTTTTCGATCTGCGCTGCGGTCTCCTCCGGTGTGCCGTCTCCATCCACACGGAGGTCCGCCGCCGCGCAGTAGAGGTCGTACCGCTCGGCGTACCGGCAGCGCAGCGCGTCGGTATCGGCGGAAAGGGGCCGGTCCGCCGCCGCAGTCAGCTTGTCCAGCGAGCGGTCCAGAAAGACGAGCCGCCCGCTGCGGCGCAGCGCGCGGAGGTTCTCCTCCCGCAGGATGACGCCGCCGCCGGTGGCAATGACCCTGCCGCCTGCGCCGGCCGCAGCCGCCACCGCCTCCTGCTCCCGCTGCCGGAAAGCGCTCTCGCCCTCCGCCGCGAAATAGGCAGGGATGGTCATGCCCACCGCCTGCTCCACCATGGCGTCCGTGTCCATGAAGGTCTTGCCGGTGCGCTGCGACAGCAGCTGCCCCACCGTGGTCTTGCCGGAGGTGGGCATGCCGATGAGCACGATGTTCTCCATCTGCCGCCGCACCGTGTGATAGGCCCGGTCGATCTCCGCCTGCGATGCCGTGCAGCCCCGAAACAGGGCGCCGGCATAGGCGGCCTGCGCCGCCAGCATGTAGAGGCCGCCCTCCGCGGCGATGCCCCGCCGCCGGGCGTTCAGCACCAGATCGGTGCGCAGGGGGTTATACACCGCGTCCACCACGCCCTCCAGCCGGGGGAAATCCTCCAGATCCACGGGGCAGGCGTCCACATCGGGGTACATGCCGCAGGGCGTCGTGTTGATGATGCAGGCCGCATCGCCGTGTTCCGCCGCCGCCTGCTGATAGGTGATGGCGTCGCCCTTGCCGCAGCGGGACACGCGGTATATCTCCGCGGCATGCAGCTGCGCCGCGGCGGCCCGCGCGGTCTTGGAGGTGCCGCCGGTGCCCAGGATGAGCACCTTCTTGCCGGCAAGCGTCAGTCTCATGCGGCGGATGAGCGCCAGCATTCCCGGCAGGTCCGTGTTGTCGCCCACCAGTCTGCCGTTCCGGTTCACCACGGTGTTCACCGCGCCGATGGCCCGCGCCGTCTCGCTGAGCTCGTCCAGATAGGGGATGACCTGCTCCTTATAGGGGATGGTCACATTGATGCCCGCGAAATCCCGTTTTTCCAGAAAGCCGGCCAGTTCCTCCGGCTCCAGTTCCCAGAGCTCATAGCTGTAATCCGCCAGCGCGTGGTGGATCTGGCAGGAGTAGCTGTGCCCCAGCCGCCGGCCGATCAGTCCGCATCTCATCGCCCTGCCTCCTTTATGAAATAGTCCGTGCCGAAGCGCTGGGCCAGCAGGTCGCACAGCACCAGCGCCGTCACGCTGTCCAGCACGGGGCAAATGCGGCGGATGATGGCCGGATCGTGGCGGCCATGGATGGTCAGCTCCGCGTCCCGCATGCGGAGAAAGTCCACGGTCTGCTGGGGCTGTCCGATGGACGGCGTGGGCTTCACGGCACACTGGAACACCACATCCATACCGTTGGTGATGCCGCCGTTGATGCCGCCGTTGTGGTTGGTGGCCGTCACCACCCGCCCGTCCCGCATGCGGAACGGGTCGTTGACCTCCGAACCGCTGCCGCAGGCCATGGAAAAGCCGCCGCCGAACTCAATGCCCTTAACGCCGCCGATGGAGAACACCGCGTGGCTCAGAAGGCTCTCCACGCTGTCGAACCACGGCTCGCCCACGCCGGCGGGCAGGCCGCACACGGCGGTCTGGGTAATGCCGCCCACGCTGTCCTGCCGCTCTCTGGCCTGTAATATCCTCTCCCCCACGGCCTGCGCCGCCTCATGGGTCAGGGTGGGAAACGGCGCCTCCTGCAGAGCCGCCACGTCCGATGCAGCCTCCGCTGCGAAGGGCCGGTCCCACACGTCGCCGCAGCGCAGGATGTGCGTACCCACGGTGACGCCCACGCCTGCCAGCGCGGACAGCAGGATGGCACCTGCCGCCGCCAGCGGCGCGGTGACGCGGCCGGAAAAATGGCCGCCGCCCCGCCAGTCCTCATAGCCGTGGTATTTGCAGTAGGCGGCATAGTCCGCGTGGGAGGGCCGCGCCAGCCCATAGGCATAGTCCCCGCTGCGCACGTTCTCGTTGGGAATGATGATGGCCACCGGCGTTCCGGTGGTGCGTCCCTGAAACACGCCGCTGAGGATCTGATAGTGATCCGGCTCCTGCCGCGGGGTGTCCAGCGCCGTGGCGGGACAGCGGCGAGCCAGCTGGCGGCGGATGCACTCCTCGTCCACCGGCAGTCCCGGGGCCAGACCGTCCAGCACCACGCCCACGGCAGGGCCGTGACTCTCCCCGAAAATGGTCAGCGTCACCGCCTGTCCAAAGGTATTTTTCATGTCTCTGCTCCCTCCCAGCGCCGGAGTATCTCCTCCGGCGTCTCTTTTTCCATGCGGAATGCGCCCGCCTCGTCCGCCAGCACGATGCAGATCTCGCCGGAGGCGGCCTTTTTGTCGTGCCGCAGGTATGGCAGCAGCTGCCGGGCCGTAAAGCCGCAGGTCGTGGGCAGGCCGCACTTCCGCAGGATGCCCGCCAGCCGATGCCGTAGCGCCGGCGCACACATGGGCAGCATACCCAGCGCCACGCACTCGCCATGGAGGAGCTCCCCTCCCGCACAGCTTTCAATGGCGTGGCCGAGGGTGTGCCCGAAATTCAGCACGCGGCGCAGCCCCTGCTCCGTGGGGTCCTGCTCCACCACCCGCACCTTGATGGCCAGAGAGCGTGCGATGATCTCCGGCAGGTCCGCCGTCAGGTCGGCGCTGTTCTCGATCAGCGCCAGCAGCGCCGCATCGCAGGTCACGGCCATCTTCACACTCTCGGCCAGTCCCGCGGCCATCTGCCGCGGCGGCAGCGAACGGAGGGTGTCCGTGTCAATCAGCACGGCACGGGGCTGGTGGAACGCGCCCACGATGTTCTTCACGCCGTCCATGTCGATGGCGGTCTTGCCGCCGACAGAGGAGTCCACCTGGGCCAGCAGTGTGGTGGGCAGGTTGTAGAAATCCACGCCCCGCATGTAGGTGGCGGCGGCGAAGCCCGCCAGATCTCCCGCCATGCCGCCGCCCACGGCGGCCACGCAGTCGCCGCGATCCATGCCCAGGGCCAGCATCTCCCGCAGGAGGCGCTGGTAATTGTCCATATTTTTGCTGTTCTCTCCGGCGGGGAGCGTGCAGATGCGGGCCTGACGGCACGCGCCCGCCACCGTCCGGGCGTACTCCTGCGGCACGCCGCTGTCAGTCACCACCAGCACCCGCCGCGCCAGAGACAAGTGCTGCCCCGCCCGGGCCAGTGCGCCTGCCTCCAGCAGGATGGGATAGCTCTGCGCTCCCAGTGAAACGGAAATGACCATGGCTTCTCTCCTCAGATGTTGTTGGCGTAGTACGCGCCCACCAGCCGGAGCTTGGCGCAGGTGGCGGACAGCTCCTGCAGCATCTCGCGGCCATTGGTGTTGTTGATGCAGCCCTCGGCCTCCACGTAGAAGAAGTACTTCCACGAAAGCCCCTTCATGGGGCGGCTCCGCAGGGTACGCATGTTGTAGCCGTGGGCGCCGATGATGTTCAGCGTCTGCGCCAGCGAGCCGGCGTCGTTCTGCACGGTGAACACCAGCACAAAGTTCTCGTCCTCCCGCTTTTTGGTGGTCTCCGGCTGGTTCTGGGTACGGGACAGCGCGGCAAAGCGGGTGGTATTGGTCCGCATGGTGTTGACGCCCCGCTCCAGCACCCGCAGGCCGAACACCTCCGCCGCGTCCTCGGAGGCGATGGCCGCCAGTGCGGGGTCATTGGCCCGGCGCACATATTCCGCGGCCGCCGCAGCCCCCTCCACGCCCAGCAGGCTGTGGTCGATCTCCATGTCCAGCACCTGGTTGATATACAGCTCGCCGGAGAACAGCAGGTCCATCACGGCGCCTACCTCACCGGCGTAGCTGTTCTCCAGCGGCAGCACCACGCTGTCCGCCTCTCCCAGCTCCACCGCCCTGTGGGCCGCGGCAAAGTCGGGGTAGGCGACGAGCTGCGCCTCCGGAAACATGCGCCGCGCCGCCAGATAGCCGTAGGCCCCCTTCACGCCGCTGTACGCCACCTTCATACCGTTGAGCAGCTTGCTCTGGTAGGCGCAGGACAGGTCCAGGACGCCCCGCAGGAACTGCACGTAGTACGCGGCCACCGCCGGATCCCGGATGCTCCTGCGGTTGCGGTCGATCAGCTCCCGCTCCCGTTCGGCGTCCCGAATGGACAGTCCCCGCTCCTTCTTGAAATCCGCCACCCGGGCGCTCATCTCCATGCGCTTCTGGAACAGCTGCGCCATTTGCTCGTCAATGCTGTTGATATTCTCTCTGATCTGATCCAGCTCACTCATTGTTGTACAACCTTTCCTAGCACAAAAAAATCGGTCCTCCTGTCTGGAAGGCCGTTCAAGACGCGAATATGCCGGTTTTCTACCGCACGTTCAGACACAGGCTCCCAGAGGCACTTCCTTGCCGGTAAAGGCGAAAAAGCCAAAAAAGTGCAGCGCGCCAAAGGGCACGCTGCACGTAAAGCCGAAATCAGTCTGCGCAGGGGCAGAATGGGCGCACTTCACCACAGCATTACCGGAACGCATCGCGCAGCGAGCCATGGCAGCACACCTCCTGCTGAAATATAGGTGAATTGTATGCTATTTTTTTCTCCCCGTCAAGAGGACATCCGCACTTTTCCCATCTACACAAAAATTTCTCCCCTCCCGCCGCCGGCTCTGTGCGATGCAGGCGGGCCGTATGGGGTGATGACAGCGCAATGGCCCCCCTGCTTTCGCTGACAGGGAAAGCAGGGGGACCTTTTTTGTTTTGCAGGCGGAGACGTCCCGCGTCAGAACCAGTCGGAGGCTTCTTCCTCCAGCGCCTCGATGTAGAAGCTCACGGGGCGGAACCCGTCGTTGCAGGACACCATGGCGCTTTTCTTGTTCTTCATCCACCCCTTATAGATATCGCTCCCGCCGTAGGCCAGCGTCATCACGAAGGGCGAGATGCTGGACCAGGCGCTGTCGCACATCCCCTCCGGCTGGCGCCAGCCGTCCGCGATGAACACCTGCCCCAGCTGCATATCGCAGGCATGCTCCAGCGGGTTTTCATACGCGGCGGACAGGTCCGGATAGGACGCCATGCGCATGACGGTGATCCTGATCTTTTTCATGATGCAGCACTCCTATCAGCTGTTGGAGCTGGCCATCACGTTGGAGATGAACAGGTCGTACATCTCCAGGCTCTCGGAGGACAGAGAGGACAGTGTGAAGAAATTCGCGCTCTCGGGGATGTCAAACGCCTTGAACAGCTCCTTGTACTCGTCGGTCAGGTAGGCGATGCAGGCCTCGTTCACCGGCACGCCGGGGTACTTCATGACATTGTCGGCGTAGTTCTTGGCGTCGTGGATATAGTTGATGAGCAGCTCAGCCTCCTCGGCCTTGGTGCTGGAGGCCGGAATGGCCAGCATCCACTCGCCTCTGGAGTACCAGCCATCGGGCAGGGTGATCAGCTCATAATTGCCATCGGGGTCCTCCTGCTTGACCAGCACATAGTCGGTGGTATAGGTGAAGGCCACGCTGCAGTCGCCGTTTTCCAGAGAGGTACGGGGCGCGCCGTTGTCATAGACCTTCACGTTGCTGTTGAACTGGCACAGCCAATCGAACACGGCGTCCAGATCCGCCTGGTTCTCGCTGTTGGGGTCAAAGCCATTCTCCGCCAGGGTGGTGGCCACGAACCGGCGGTCGATGTCTGTGGAGACGATCTGCCCCTTCAGGGCGGGGTCCGCCAGATCAGACCACTTGGTGATCTCGATGGGGCAGGTATCCTTGTTCACGATGATGGACATGGAGCCGCACATGTAGGGAACGCTGTAATCCTCCTCGCCGGGGTAGTCATAGGTGTTGAATTCATCGTACAGGTTGGCCAGATTGGGGATCTTGCTCTTGTCGATCTTCTGCAGCAGGTTTTCCTGCAGCATCTGGTGTACCGTTTCCTGGCAGGGATTGATGATGTCGAAGTCGTCGCCGGTCTCCACGCGGGTGATGTTGTCCTCCTCATAGGACAGGTAGGTGACGTTCACCTGAATGCCGTACTCCTGTTCAAAGGCGGCCAGCACATCCTCGGACACATAGTCGGGGTAGACCAGAATGTTGATGGAATCAGCGTAGCCGGTGTCGCCGTCGGCAGCGGCATCCTGCTGGGTCTTCTGCTTCCCGCCGCAGGCGGTGAGGGATGCCAGCACTCCCAGGGCCAGCAGCGCGGCCAAAAGTTTCTTCTTCATGTTTGTGAGCTCCTTTCTCCTAACTCTCTGTTTGTGTTTGATGGAATGGTTCTATTTTTGCGGCAGCGCGGTCCTGCCTGCCCTTCAGCAGCAGATAGACGGCAACTCCCAGAAAAATCAGGCCGGATATGATCGTCTCCAGCGCGTTGATCTCCGGTGAAACGCCCTTGCGGATGGAGTTGTAGATCTTCATGGGGAACGTGAGGCAGTTGGGTCCGGCCAGGAAGTCCGCCATGACCACGTCATCCAGCGTCAGCGCAAAGCTCAGCAGTGCGCCGGTGAAGATGCCCGGGGCGATAGACGGCAGCGTGATGCGGAAGAACGTCTCTACTCCGCTGGCGCCCAGATCCATGCTGGCCTCCTCCACCGAGCGGTCCAGTCCCAGAAAGCGGGTCCGCACCGTCAGGATCATATAGGGCAGCATCAAAATCACGTTTCCCAGCACCACGGCCCAGAAGCCCTTTTTCAGGCCCATGAGCACCAGCAGCGCCATCAGAGGCACCGCGAACACCACACCCGGGACGATCATGGGCAGGTACACCGAATAGGTCAGGGCGTTCCGTCCGAAGAACCGGTAGCGTGTCAGGCCCATGGCGCCCAGCGTGCCGATGATCACCACGATCAGCGTGGACAGCAGCGAGATCTTCAGCGAAAGACCGAAGGACTGCCACAGCTGCGCGTCCCGGAACAGCTTGCCGTACCACTCGGTGGTGAAGCCCGTCCACCACTTGTTGCTGGGCTGCTGGTTGAAGGAATACACCACCATGATCACGGTGGGGATGTAGATAAAGGCGAACAGCAGCACCGCGTATATCACGCCCAGCTTATCGCCGATGCTTTTCTTTTTCACGCGGTTCATAGGCCCCCCTCCATCACGTCGGCCCTGCTGACGCGGGCGTACAGATATACCAGGATCATGGTGCCCGCGATCAGGAACACCGACAGTGCGCTGCCCAGCGGCCAGTTGCGGGAGGACATGAACTGATCCTTGATGAGGTTTCCGATCAGCAGCGTCTTGCTGCCGCCCAGCACGTCCGCCACGAAGTAGTTGCCGATGGACGGCACAAAGGAGATGATGGCCGCGGCGTACACACCGGGCATGGTCATGGGCAGCGTGATCCTGAAAAACGTTTTGACACGCCCCGCCCCCAGATCATAGGACGCCTCCAGCAGCGCCTTGTCCAGCCGCTCGATGGACGAGTACATGGGCAGCACCGCATAGGGGATGCAGACGTACACCAGCCCCAGCACCACGGCGCTTTCGCTGTACAGAAAATCGGCGCTCCACGTCATCCCCAGTCTGGCCAGAATACCGGTGAGGATGCCCTTCGTGTTGAACAGAGTGATGTAGCTGTACAGCCGGATCAGGCTGTTGGTAAAGTACGGGATCATCATCAGGATGATGAGGTTGGACGCCACGCGGCGGCTGCACCGCGACAGCATGTAGGCCATGGGGTAGGACACCAGCAGGATAATGACCGTGGACACCAGCGACATCCGCACACTGTTCCAGATAGCCACCAGATACGCCTTTTCAAACAGGGCCCTGTATCCGTTGAAGGATACCGTGAACTCCACGCCGCCATAGGACGGCCGCGTCATGATGCTCATCAGGCACACATACAGCAGCGGAAGCACCACCAGAAGCAGCGTCTCTGCGGCGTAGGGCCCTACGCTGGCCAGCACGGCCAGTCTCTTTTCTTTTTTCTTCACGACGCCGCCTACTTCCGCATGACCGTGCAGGCGGCGCTGTCCCAGTAGGGGTACAGCGTCTCTCCGCAGGAGAAGCCGTCCGCGCCCGCCAGGCGGGAGAAGCGCAGCTCATGGCCGTCCGCATCCACGCCGATGGACTTGATGAGATTGCCGGTGCAGATGTTGTCCGTCACCGTGATCTGTATGCCGAAGCCGGATACCGGCTCCGCAGACACACAGACAGCCTCCGGCCGGACGCAGAGGTACACCGTCTCCCCCTCCGACACGTGAGCCGCCGCGCCCAGCACCTGCCCCATAGGCGTGGTGTAGACGCAGGTATCGCCCCGGACCGCCGCGGCGGTGGCCGGCAGGATGTTGGATTCGCCGATGAAATCCGCCACGAAGCGGGTGGCCGGTGCGTTGTAGATCTCGGAGGGCGTGCCGATCTGCTGGATCTCGCCGGCGCACATGACGGCGATGCGGTCGGACATGGTCATGGCCTCCTCCTGGTCGTGGGTCACATAAATAAAGGTGATGCCCAGCTGCTTCTGCAGCCGCTTCAGCTCCAGCTGCATCTGCTTGCGCAGCTTCAGATCCAGCGCCCCCAGCGGCTCGTCCAGCAGCAGCACCTTCGGTCCGTTCACCAGCGCTCGGGCAATGGCCACGCGCTGGCACTGGCCGCCCGACATCTGGCTGACCCGCCGCTTTTCGAAGCCCTCCAGCTGCACGGTGCGCAGCGCCTGCGTCACCTTTTCCCGTATCTCCGCCTTGGGCAGCCGCTTCACTGTCAGTCCGTAGGCCACGTTGTCATAGACATTCATCAACGGGAACAGCGCGTAGCTCTGAAACACCGTGTTGACTGCCCGCTTGTAGGGCGGCAGCGCGGTGACATCCTGTCCGTCGATGGTGATGTGTCCGCTGTCTGCCTCCTCAAACCCCGCGATCATCCGCAGCGTGGTGGTCTTACCGCAGCCGGAGGGCCCCAGCAGCGTCAGGAACTCCCCCTGATGAACCTGCATGTCCACGCCCTTGACCACCTCCACGTGGTCAAAGCTCTTGCGCAGGCCCGCGATCTCGATGATATTCTCTCCCATGCCCGCTCACCGCCTTTGTATACTTGGAGAATAAATATTCTTTATATTCAAATTTATGTGGATGATTATACACCCTTCTTCAAATTTGTAAAGAGGAAATCCGCTATTTTAATGCTTTTGTAACTGTGCACAAATTGCATATATATCCGCAGAAAATATCTGGCATGCCTGCACATTCCCCGCCCCGCCGCTTTTCAGGAGCAGGGGCAGGCAGCGGCTTTCATCACCTGCGCTTATACATCACATATAAAATCCATACTTCCCTTACCCTGCCGCGGCGTGTATAATGGACTGTCGTTTGAAAAACGTATCGAAAAACACACGAAAACACGCAGAACAGGAGGGTATACAGACATGGCAAATTGTGCGATCGTAGGCATCAACTGGGGTGACGAAGGAAAAGGCCGGATGGTGGACTACCTGACGGGACAGTACGATGTGGTGGTGCGGTATCAGGGAGGCGGCAACGCCGGACACACCGTCATCAACGATATGGGCAAATTTGCCCTGCACCTGCTGCCCTCCGGCATCTTCCGCGCCGGTGTGATGAACATTCTGGGCAACGGCGTGGCGCTGGACTGTGAGAATCTGGTGTCGGAGATGGAGTCCATCCGCGCGGCGGGCGTCGGCATCTCGCCGGAAAACCTGCTGGTCAGCCACCGTGCGTCGCTGCTGCTGCCGTGGCATCGGGAGCTGGACGCACTGGAGGAGGCGCGGCTGAAGGACAAGCAATACGGCTCCACCAAGCAGGGTATCGCGCCGTTCTACTCTGATAAATACCAGAAAAAGACCATTCAGGCAGGTGAGCTGCTGTATCCGGAGCACCTGAAGGCCCACCTTCAGGATCTGCTGGAATGGAAGAACCTGATCCTGCAGAAGGTCTACGGCGCCAAGGGCTATACCATGGAGGAGATGACCGCCTGGCTGGACACCTACGCCCAGCAGGTGCGTCCCTATGTGACGGACACGGGCCGCTATCTGCGGCAGGCCCAGGCGGAGGGCAAGTCCATCCTGTTTGAGGGCCAGCTGGGTGCGCTGCGTGACCTGGACTACGGCATCTACCCCTATACCACGTCCTCCAACACCATCGCCGCTTACGGCCCCATTGGCGCGGGGCTGCCTACCGCCAAAATCGATGAGGTGGTAGGCGTGGTAAAAGCCTACTCCTCCTGCGTGGGCGAGGGCCCGTTCACCTGCGAGTGGTTCGGCCCCGAGGCAGATGAGCTGCGTCAGGCCGGCGCGGAGTTCGGCGCCAAGACCGGACGCCCCCGCCGCGTGGGCCCCATCGATTTGGTAGCCACCCGCTACGGCGTGGAGGTGCAGGGCGCCACCAACATCGCTCTGACCAAGCTGGACATCCTCAGCTATATGAAGGAGATCCCCGTCTGCGCCGCCTATGAGATCGACGGGGAGATCACCCATGAGTTCCCCTTCCCCTCTGTGCTGGCGAAGGCCAAGCCCGTGATGGAGTACCGCCCCGGCTGGTGCTGCGACATCTCCGGTGTGCGGACCTGGGAGGACATGCCTGCGGCGGCCCGGGACTATGTGGAATATGTGGAGCAGGCCATCGGCTGCCATATCGGCTACGTCTCCGTGGGCGCCGAGCGGGAGAGCCTGATCGTCAGATAAAATAAGGAGGGATACCATGGCCCATGACACCTACCAGTCCCCTCTGGCGTCCCGCTACGCCTCGGACTATATGCTGCGGCTGTTCTCGGACGACAGCCGCTACCAGACCTGGCGGCGGCTGTGGGCGGCGCTGGCCCGCGTACAGCACGAGCTGGGGCTCCCCATCACAGAGGCACAGGCCGCGGAGCTGGAGGCCCACATCACCGACATCGACTACGATATCGCCGCCCAGCGGGAGCGGGAAGTGCGCCACGACGTGATGGCCCACGTGTACGCCTACGGCAAGGCGGCCCCATCGGCGGCGGGCATCATCCATCTGGGCGCCACCAGCTGCTACGTCACGGATAACGCCGACCTGATCCTGTACCGGGACGGACTGGTCTATCTGCGGAGACAGCTGCTGGCGGTGCTGGCGAATCTGGCGGCCTTCGCGGAAAAATACGCCGCCACGCCGACATTGGGCTACACCCACTATCAGCCGGCGCAGCCCGTCACCGTGGGCAAGCGGGCCACGCTGTGGATGCAGGACCTGCTGGCGGACGTGGAGGAGCTGGACCACGTGCTGTCCACGCTGAAATTCCTGGGCTGCCGCGGCACCACGGGCACCGAGGCCAGCTTTATGGACCTGTTTGACGGCGGCGAGGCCAAGATCGATGAGATGAACCGCCGTCTGGCCGCCAGCTTCGGCTTCAAAGAGTGCTTTCCGGTGTGCGGCCAGACCTATCCCCGCAAGGTGGACAGCCGCATCCTCTCCTGTCTCAGCGGTATCGCCCAGAGTGCCTACCGCATGGCCAATGACATCCGCCTGCTGCAGCACGACCGCCAGCTGGAGGAGCCCTTTGAAGCGGACCAGATCGGCTCGTCGGCCATGGCGTATAAGCGCAATCCCATGCGCTGTGAGCGCATATGTTCCCTGAGCCGCTATCTGATGGCCGATGCCATGAACGCGCCCATGACCGCCAGCGTGCAGTGGATGGAGCGGACGCTGGACGATTCCGCCAACCGCCGTATCGCGCTGCCGGAGGGCTTCCTGTGCGCCGACGCGGTACTGCGCCTGTGCCAGAACGTAACGGCGGGTCTGCACGTCAACGAGGCCATCGTGGACCGCACCCTGCGGGAGTACCTGCCGTTTCTGGCCACGGAGGACCTGATGATGGAGGCTGTAAAGCGCGGCGGCGACCGCCAGCAGCTGCACGAGATCATCCGGCGGCACTCCATGGCCGCCACGGCCCGCATGAAGGAGGGCCTGCCCTGCGATCTGCTGGACCGTCTGGCGGGGGATCCTGCCTTCGGCCTGAGCCGTGGGGAGCTGGAGCAGCTGATGGAGCCGCAGCGTTACATCGGACGCTGCCCCCAGCAGGTACGGCAGTTTCTGGATGCCTGTGCGCCGCTGCTGCGTCAGGCGCAGGGCGCCGATGGAGACATCCGCGTGTGAGGCCGTACGGCTTCTGAATTACGAAAAAAAGCGCAGCACGGGTGCCGCGGCCGAGAGCGGGGCGGGGCGATAAATGCCTGCGGGATACGCTTATCTTCATGGAACGCACATCAGAAAAAAGCTGCAAAATCACCTTGCCGGTGATTTTGCAGCTTTCTTTGTCTTCTGTTATCTTTTTATCCTATTACGGAAAATGGGCGCACGCTCCGGCCGATCGGCATCGGCCGGTTTTGCAGCCTTACAGCTCATCTGCCGCCGGAGAATTCTCGGGGAAAAAGAGGGCCGGATCGATCCGGTCATTTGCGGCGTCCTTGTTTGATGAATTTCGCTACGTTGGCATCGGCGCCCGCCTTGTCGATCTTGCACACGACCACTGCGGAGGGATCCACCTCCTCATAAGAGGTCGCCGGACGCCCCTTCATCTGCTGCACGGTGCCGAAGCCGCCCTCCATGGCCACCGTATAGACCACCCTGCGGGTGGGCAGGCCCGCCGCCCGCAGAAGCTTCGCTTCAGCGGCCTCCAGATAGTAGGGGTAGTAGAACTTTCTGATCTGCAGCACAGATACCTCCTTGGGAACATGTCCGAGCTTATTGAAGAAGGAACTGTCAGATTATTCAACAGAGGGGTCCTCAGACTCAACATTCGCGGCAACGGGCTTGCGGCTCTTACGGATCGCAGAAACGATCGGCAGCAGCAGGCTCAGAATGCCGGCGCAGGGTGGCCCCGGAACAGTTGGCCTTCAAGATCTGCCGGTCACAGCAGGAAGAGCCGGAGCTTTACGGAAAAATCAAGGCGTTCCTGTCTCTCAAGGACTTTGTCAATTGCAAGCTGACCGGGATCTCCGCCATTGACCACACCACAGCCAGTTACTCTTTGCTCTATGATGTGGAAAAGCGCTGACTTCCTACTGTAACTTTATGCTTTCTTTTGCTTAATCATGGAAAGAGGAACACTGAATGATCCGGTGTCCCTCTTTCTATTTACAGGATCGGAGAAGCAACGGTTCGCTGTCGGGCATTTTTCTCTTTGGATACGCATAGGCTGGACACCAGAAAGGATGGGGATCATATGAAAGAGAAACGGGTGCGGATCTTCCTGCTGCGGCGGTGGTACATGGTAGGCGGCGCCGCGCTGGCTATGGCGGCGGTCATCTTCTACGTGGTGAATTACCCTGCCTCCGTCAGCACGGCGGCCAGCTCCCGCCAGCTGCCTATCTACTCGGTGGAGCGGAACCAGAAGGTGTGCGCCATCAGCTTTGACGCCGCGTGGGGTGAGGAAAAAGTGCGCAATCCTGAGGTACCTTTCAGGCGCACCGAATATATGAAAAGAGGTGCGTGAAGGGAAATGCCCTTCACGCACCTCTTGCATTATATTATGCTTCGTTTCTCGAATTCAGCTCATAGGTACACAGATAGAACAGGAACGAGGTCATCTGATACCGGTTGATGCGGGTGTCATAGGCTGCCAGCAGCTCACCCACCTCGCTGTCGCGGGTGGTGATGTCCGTCTGGTCGCACCAGAGCATAGCCTTGACGACCTCGCCGCTGAGCCGGGGATTTTCCCGCATGGTCTGCCGCGCCAGCTCCTGATCTACACGGGTGTCAATGCCGGACATGGCGGCGTAGCGATAGATCAGCAGACAGGCCGTCTGATAATCCATGTCGTCGTCATAGGCCGTATGCAGATCGCCCTGACGGAGCAGCCCCGCTTGATACGCCCAGCACACGGCGTCGTAGTAGGGGCAGGCGGAGCCGTTGAATGTCTCGTTTTCATAGTCGGGCGGCAAGGCGGTGTTGTCCGTCTCCGGCCTTTGGGAGATGCGGTACAGCACATCCACGAATTCACCCACCTTCGCCGTGGCCTTCCCGCCGAAGGTGTCCGGCGTCGCCGGGTCGATATACCCGTTGCGGTACATATAGAGGACGCTGGCCTGGTTGAAAATGCCTGTGATGTCCGTAAACACCACCGTATCCTCCAGCGTGCCGCCGCTGGACGCCTTGCCGAAAACATGGGCGTAGTAGTCACTGTTGACGATGTTGCTGGACATCTGGAACTTATTGTCCACATACAGCCGGTAGGCCTCCAGCTGTTCGTCAGAGATGACGATGCTCTCGTCAGCGGGGATCACCGCCTCCGTACTGGCATCATAGCGGAAGGATTTCGTCAGGAAGGACTTGTCCGACAGCACCGCTATGTGTACGCCGTTGGACAGCGCGTCGGTGCCCGCCAGCAGCCGGGAGTCGTAGTCCACGCCGAACAGGTTCAGCAGCGTGGGCAGGATGTCCGCCGTGGAGCAGTACTCGTCCACCACGATGTTCTCGGACAGGCCGGGCACATAGCAGATGAAGCTGTTGCGGTACTTCTCAAAGGTGAGATCCATCTCCCGCCCCGCCAGCTCGTTGTACTCGTCCTCCGTCAGGCCGTAGGGATAGTGGTCATTGGTCAGTACGATGCAGGTCTTATCGGCCACGCCCGCCTGCTCCAGCCGCTGCATCAGGTAGGTCAGCGCGTTTTCCAGCTCCAGATTGCAGGCGATATACGCCTTCACCGGCTCGGAATAGGGCAGATCCTTCACCGCGTCGTGGTTCTTGGCGCTCATGGCGTTGTCCCAGTTGTACTGATAGTGGCCGCTGAAGGTCATGTAATAGGCGTGGAAGGGCTCCCTGCTGCTGAGGTAGTCGTCCACGGAGGCCTCCATCATCTCCAGATCGGAGGAGGGCCAGTCGATCTTTATATCCAGCCCGGAGTCCGCCGCCTTGAAGGTATAGCCCATGTTGGCGTGGGTGATGTTCCGGTTGTAGAAATCGCCGATATAGTCGTGATAGCCCCAGGTCTGGTAGCCCTTTTCCTTCAGGGCGTTACCCAGGCAGAAGGGCAGATAGTTGGTGCCCGCCACGTTGAAGCTGGAATCCGTCTTGGTGCGGGACATGTCGGGATACAGTCCCATGCACATGGTGTACTCGCCGTTGGTGGTGACGGATTGGAACGTGCCGTAGTAATTATCGAAGATAATGCCCGTGTGGGACAGCTTGTACAGGGTGGGCGTCAGCTCCTCACTGATGAACCAGGGGCAGAAGCTCTCGGCACAGATGGTGATCAGGTTGTAGTCCTGCAAAAGCCCGGTGTAGTTGTTCTTCCGGGTGGGGACCACCTGCGCCAAGTATTCGTCCGTGGTTTTGCGCATGGCATCATCCGTGGACTCCGCCAGCTTTGCAAAGTCGATGCGCTCGATCACATTGTAGGAATTGCTGCTGTAGAGCCGTCTGGTGTCTGTACCCAGCGAGGACGGCGTGATGATGACGCTGCCGCTGCTGCCAAAGACCATGTAGCGAAGCTCCTGCACGGTGGTGGCCAGCATGCCCACGCTCTTATAGCTGCTGTCGGTAGAGGTGTTCACATTGGTGAAGGTTTTGTAGACGGAGAACGATTTGCCCCGCCCGGCGTACATAATGCCCATCGTAGCCAGCAGCAGCGTCAGCAGGATACCCAGCGTCGCCAGCGCCTGCCTCCACTTGAGCCGCACAGTCAGCACCCGGAGCTTGCGCAGAGCAAGGCAGAGGATCGTCACGATCAGCGGTACCAGCAGCAGAAGGATGGGAACGATGTTCTTGCCGATGCTGTACAGGATCTGCGAGTCGAAATTGGTGATGACGTTCCCGCCCATGCTCACCTGACTGATGGGCATGAAGTTGCCGAAAATGGCGTGGTACATCAGCTGCACCTCGGCAAACAGCACCTGCACGGCGACCAGAAGCACGCCCACGATCTGTCGGGCGATCTTGGGCAGGTGCGCGGTCAGCAGCGTGCAGACCGTTCCACCCAGCAGTCCGAACAGCACCAGATAGACCGCCCGCCTGTCCAGCGAGCGATAGACGCACAGGTGCAGGCACAGCTCCACATAGACGCTGGCGCCGCAGAACAGCAGCAGGCTGCGGAGCCATTCCTGCCACAGGCCGCGGCGCGGGGCTCGCACCGCAGCAGATGTCTCATGGGGTGCCTGGGGTTGATTCGCTATCTCATTGGGTTTTGTCTTCAGCATATATGTCTCCTGCCGCAGGTCTCCCTCAGGGGAAGGCCTGCGAAATCTGTCAAAATATTGGCGCGGGGCATATCATACTGTAAATGTAAAGAAATTGCAATGATTTCTGTAAAAATTAAAGAAAGGTTCACAGTCGCTCCCGTCGTTTTGAGCCGAAAATTTAACAAAATCTGCATAGCCGAAACGCGAAAACCGTGCTATACTGTACGCGCAATTGGGAACGCAGTCGATTTTAGGAGGTGAGTCCTGTGACAGAAACCGGTTTCCATCTGAAACGCCATCTGACATCCTTCCAGATCATGATCCTCGGCTTTGCCGGTGTGATCCTGCTGGGCGCGCTGGTACTGATGCTGCCGATCTCGGCGACAGGGCGGGTGTGGACGCCGTTTCACGAGGCGTTGTTTACCTCCACCTCCGCCGTCTGCGTGACGG
>OLOL01000782.1_pt1 | contig 30838 bp, 27 predicted proteins | sample 1673081 | NCBI WGS metagenome assembly OLOL01 (sample SAMEA3136753, study PRJEB25190) | human gut metagenome
ATCTGCCAAATATCCGATGCAAACTTTGCAAGGTGCTTTACCGCTGCTTCAACCGACAGTCCCTCATAAGAAAACTGCTTTTCGGTGGCAAAATCATAGTCCAAAGTTTCTTTAATGCTGTTCCAATCTGCATAAATTACGGTATCACCGTTCAGTACCCACTCTTTCTTGGTGATGTTATATTGCCGGATTTGACCGGCGTGGTCGAATACGCCCTCAAACAATCTGCGGTGAATGGTAATCCACTCGGCAGGGGAAAACTGAAACGCTTTTTCTCCCAGCAGCTTCGTTATTCTTGCCGAAACGATATCCGCTTCTTTGGTTTCGTTTTCCGTCTCGGTGCGGACAGAGCGCTGCTCATAATAACTGTAAATCCGCTTCTGCGCTTCATCAATGGTGATTTTGCCCTCAATGTGCTCCTTTGCGGTATCCAGCAAATATTCGGATGTATTAAGTCCGTCAACCGCCTGCAAGCCGATGGCAGTCTGCCACGCCTCGCTTTTTTCGGCTCTGTCGGGTTCGCCCTGCTTTATATATTCTTCAAGTTCAAATTGCCAATTCTTATCCGGCATATTTGCACCTCATTCCTTGCTTAAATCTTCCGTCTTGAAGGTCGTGTATCCTTCGTAATAATAACTGTGGTCGATGCCCTTCATATAGACCTCACGGCTATCCACATCATCGGTGAGTGCGTTTTTCAGAAGGTGTTTGATTTCAATATCTTTTATCGGACTGCGCTCCATGGCAAGAAGATAATCTTCTTTATCAACCCGGCTCCAATCAACGACCTTGTGAAGTTCGGTTTTGAAAATGAGGTCAAGCCAAATGCGGGTGCTGCGTCCGTTTCCTTCTCGGAAGGGGTGGGCAATATTCATTTCCACATACTTCTCGACGATTTCGTCGAAAGTGGATTGCGGCATTTTATCAATGTTGCCAAGTGCCGCTTCGAGGTACATTAACGGAGCAAAACGGAAGTTGCCCTTTGAAATATTCACGGTTCTGAGTTCTCCGGCAAAATCGTAAATTTCATCAAAAAGATACTTATGAATTGCTTTGAGGGCGGAGAATTTTCCCGCTTCCAATTGATCAAGCAACCCGCTATCAAAAAGCTCAAGCGCTTTTTTCTTGCTGATGCGTTCTTCCTCGCGGGCAAGGTCGGCAGAGTTTGTCATCCCCAATTTATTTTCAAGTGCCATAGCGCACCTCCCGATTAGTTTACAAGATATTTAAGCACAAAAAACAGTCCGACAAACGCTGCAATAATCAATAACACAATCCATCCGGTGGCTTTCCTCACCTTCTTTTTGGAGGAAACCGGCTGTACAGGATATGTATACTGTAACTGTGAAGATTGACCGTGCTGTTTTGGTTTTGCGATAGGCTGAGGTCTTGTTGCCTTTCGGTACATAGCAAGCGGGTCGCTCTGATTCATAATTCTATCGTAAAAGTCGTCAATCCACTGCGCATCGCCGTATTCGCACATATTCTCCTCTGTGCAATTTGGCTCATGAGCAATTTTATTTCGAATCCACCGATAGTGCTTTAATTGTTTCAGGTCATCATTCCAATTAAAAACATAGAACGAGGCAGATGTCAGTCTTGCCATATCATCAATATAAGCTGAAATGCCGTGGTTACTGTCATAAATTTCATTGCACAACTTTTCAAGTCGTTTATAAGAATTTATAAATCCCATTTTCTCACCGCATTACTTATCCGCCGCAACGCCGGATTTCATCCATGCGTCCACTTCGCTGATTTTGAATTTCCACAGCCTGCCGATCTTTGCGGCGGGCATTTCTCTGCGCTCGATCCAGTCAAGAACGGTATCACGGCTGACGCCCAAATATTCCATTATTTCTTTCATCGAATACCAGCGTTCAAGGTTGTTATTCATAGTGAAATCCTCCGTTTTCACGAAAATACAATACTACAATATATATTATACCACATTTTTTGAGATTTCACAAGGCTTAACGGGGGTTTATTCGGGGTTTACAAGAAAAAGTCATAAATTAAACGGCAGAAAAAAGCCTTCTTTCGAAAAATCGAGAGAAGGCTTTGAAACTATTTCTATCCGTCTGTGCGTGGCGGGTGATAAAACGGCATTCTTGGTTTTGCGTTATGGCTATTGATGCGGGGCAGGCTTTCGAGCGGGATAGCGTAGAACCGTTCTTTGATAAAATTCCCGTTCATGCCGTCGATGATTTTTGCGGCCTGTTCTGCGTAAGCGCCGGGCACATCAAATTCCGCAAGGCGAATGATCTGAAAGCGGCGCTTTCCGGCGGCGGTATACAGAATCTCACCGGCTTTTCCGTCGCCGTAGGGTGTATAGGCGTAGGCGGCTGACTGCACTGTTTTCTTGTCTTTTTCTTTTATAACCGTTATAGCCGTTTGCTTTAAGAAAACGTCGTCGCAAAAGCCCATGTCGCAAAGTTTCTTTGCAAATTTTTCGATTGCCGCCTTGCGTTTTTTCTCAATGCTTTTTTCTCCCGACGCGCCTTGTTTTAACGCAATCTCCGCATAGGTGCTGGGCTTGAAAACGCCGAAGCAATCAAAACATACGCCGAGGGAAAGAGATAAAATCTGCTTATCCTTAGGTGTGATTTTATTGGCAGCGGTGCGGAAATTGTCACGGTAAATACTGCGCAGCACTTCCTCAAACAGGGATACGGACGGGTCTTCAATCAGCTCGTCCGCAACGGTGCCGTCCGCCGCGCTTTCGTTTTCTTCTGTCGTGACAATGCCGATGGGATATTCGCAGGTCTTGCCGACAGCAACAAGCTCGGTGACCTTCTCTTCTGCAAAGCCGGTTTCTTTTACGGCAAGCGCGATGCGCGCATCGGCGGAAAGCTCGGGAGCGCTGTTATAAATGCACATAACCTTGCGCAGTTCGGCATACCCGTTTTGCGTCGGCACGGTGCAGGCGTTTTTCGTTGTGCGGATATAATCTAACTGCCGCATTACCGCCGCTTTCTTCACATACTGCAAAAGCGGAATGGGGTCGGCGGCATCGTAGCCGAGAAAGGCAAACCACAATGTTTCCAAAAAGATTTGCTTGATGTCCTCGGTGTCATCCGCAGACAGATTATAATGTGCAACAAACCGCTCGGCACGGCTTTGCAGTACCGGCTCATAAGCGCGGATAAATGCCTCAAAATATCCTTTATCACGGCACTTGATTGCCTCAATAAAATATGCGTTCAGATCATCGAACCGCACACCGCTTTTATCGCTTTCGGTAAAGGCAGATGCGCGTTCGATTTTTTCTTTGCAGAAATATTTGATACACAGAATTTCATCGTTGATTTCCCAAAGCCGCAAATTACCCGAACGGACAGAGGAAAGAATATCGTTCCATATTGCCGGCTCGTGCAGCCGCTTATCCGTAATGCCGCAAAGCAGTTTTTCGGCAGCCTTTTTGTATTCGGCGTTCATACGCGCACCCCCTTTCCAAAGAAAAATAAAATTATTTTTTACCCAGTGCCGCTTTTGCCTCGTTGATCAGGTTCCGTAAAACCATATCCTGCTCATACTGATTTTGCGCGTAATCAAAATTAACCTGTGCTTCTTCATAGCCAGAGCACGACAATATTGGCTTACAACATAGTCATTCTTGATGGAATGGCAATCTTGTAAACCTACATTGTTATGACATAGGAGTAGTAATTGTATAAGCGTGGTGTTGTTTAGCGGTATCTTTAACTATGTGATACTCCGTTTTCCCACTTAGATACGGCCTGATAGGAGATGTTCAAATAATCAGCCAGCTTTTCTTGGGTCACATCCTGTGCTTTTCTTAATTCTTTAATTCTTTCGCCGATTTTTATCATTATAGTTCACCTCATTTTTTATTGGAAAGCGCTTTCTGATTCTATTATAAAACTTTATCTTCAATATGAGTATAACATATTCGTTTACCGCTATGCAACTATTGGTTGAGTAAGCGACTTTAAGAATGCCGCCCACGGATAGGGGCGGCTGACTATGGGGACTTAATAGTTCGTTACCCATATACATTACTATTCCTCAAAAAGGGGATAAGAAAAGAGCCGATTTCTCGACTTTTGCCACAGATATACCATTGGGGAACAAATTTGCGATTCATATCGAGGTTTGTTCCCCAATATAGATACTGCTTACTTTTGCAATATAGGTATGGAAAAGCCGCATAAACACTGGGTTTATGCGGCTTCCGTTGGCGGAGAGGATGGGATTCGAACCCATGTGCGATTGCTCGCAAACTGATTTCGAGTGTTTTACTCCCAACACACTTTAGCGGATTTTGAGAAAAAAAGCCCCATTTTAAGGGAAAAAGCTCTTGTCCGCAAAAAGATGATTTTCTCTCCGCTTCGGCTGTTTCCGACAGTTCGAAATGCGAGAGAACTATCGGAGAGAACTAACCGTACTGCTATCAAACATAATAACCGAAAAAGCCCGTAAAATCAATGGTTTTAAGGAATACGGCAACCAATAAGGTCATTCGATTTCGAATGTGTTATGTGATATGGAAAGTGTTAGAAAGGAGCAGAAAATAATGCAAGAAAAACTACTTTATTTACAGGTAAAATCCGAGCTAAAAGCGGCGAAAAGCGGCAAAAAACCGTGAGTTCGAATAGGTTTCAAAAATGGCTCAAAAAAAGCAAAAAAGAGAGAACTTGGAGAGAACGGAGAGAACTCAGGAGAGAACAAAACCCCTTTTCCCACCTACTTTTCAGGCACTCTAAAAATACTATTGGAGAGAACTTTTACACCTTTCTTCTGCTGTTGACCAAAAAGCGCAAAGAGGTGTAAGTGATGATTACAGAAAAATATTGCAACGAGATTTTGCAGCAATACCCCGAATACATAACCAAAGACCAGATGTACCGTATCTGTCATATCAGCAAAAAGACCTGCTTGTTTTTATTGGAAAGCGGTCTTGTGCCGAACATAGATAGCGGCAAAAAAACACGCCGCTTCAAAATCAAGACGGTTGATGTTATTCAGTATTTGAAAGACAGAGATGATTACCCAGAGCTATTCAAAGCTCCAGACGGCTTTTACAAAGGAAAAGGCGGAGATAAAAAAGCTCCGTCCTTTGATGAGGTGTTCACACAAGAGGATTTAATCCGTATGCGGCAGTATTATGAACGACTGCTAAAAAACAACCCAGATGTTATGTCGGTTGAGCAGGTAGCTCAGTTTACGGGCTACAATAAAAATTCGGTTAGTCGCTGGTGCGGTAAAAAAGAGCTGAAATGCTTTTATATCAAACAGCGTTATCAAATCCCTAAAGAGTATCTATTGGATTTCCTTGTAAGCAGATATTTCATAGGAATTGCCGTGAAGTCTGTCAAGCACCAGAGGTTTAATGAGCAAATACGAAAATTGCGTACAGGCAGCGATGGCACAATGGCGTAATTTCTTAAACATATCTATAATGAAAAATGAAACGGAGGTATTCGTTATGAAAGATAAAACCTACCACGCATATCTGGATAGCCACGAGCGACAGTTGGTAATACATAGCCTTGTAGAGCTGAAAAACAGACTGATACAGGAAGGCAGATACACGGACTGCGTTGATGAGCTGATTTTCAAGGTTGTCAATGCTCCTGTTAAGAAAATGAAAATTGAACATATCTAAGGCATATCACACATAGCCGCTTATTCTTATTCACCTAAGAGTAAGCGGCTTTTTTGCGTTCTCTCACTCTTTTACATAGCCGCCTTGACAAAGCGGCTAAATTTATGCGAAAGGAGGACGCACAAATGTCAAATTGCAAAGTGATTGCTCTGACCAATCAGAAAGGCGGTGTCGGTAAAACGACCACGGCGGTCAATCTGGGCGTAGGTCTGGTACAGCAAGGAAAGAAAGTTCTGCTCATTGATGCTGATGCACAGGCAAATCTCACAATGGCACTCGGCTACAACAGACCTGACGATATACCCATAACGCTCTCCACCGTAATGCAGAACATCATAGACGATAAATCTTTTGATGTTTCGCAAGGTATCATACACCATAGCGAGGGCGTTGACCTGCTTCCGTCCAACATTGAGTTATCAGGCTTTGAAGTAAGGCTTATCAATGCTATGAGCCGTGAGCGTGTTCTGAAAACCTATGTAAATGAGGTTAAGAAGAATTACGATTATGTGCTTATCGACTGTATGCCCTCTCTCGGTATGATAACGATAAATGCTCTGGCGGCGGCAGACAGCGTGATTATCCCAACACAGCCGCACTACCTTTCAGCGAAAGGTTTGGAGCTGTTGCTTCGCTCTGTGTCAATGGTAAAACGACAAATCAATCCCAAGCTGCGGATAGACGGTATTTTAATGACTATGGTAATGCCCCGTACCAACATTTCTAAGGAAATCACGGCAACGGTAAAAAGTGCCTACGGTCAAAAAATCAAGGTGTTTGATACTGAGATACCGCATTCTATCCGTGCGGTGGAAGCTACCGCAGAGGGCAAGAGCATTTTTGCTTACGACAAAAGCGGTAAGGTTGCCGCAGCTTATGAGCAGTTCGGAAAGGAGGTGGCAGAGATTGGCGAGAAGCAGAGAAACCAAAATCGAACTGACCGCTTACGATGACCTTTTTCAGACAGATGAAAGCCGTGCAGAAGCAAGGCTGAGTAAAATCAGAGATATTCCCTTATCGCAGATTGACGAGTTTCCCGACCACCCGTTCAAGGTTTTAATGGACGAGGATATGGAACAGCTTGTCGAGAGCATTAAGCGAAACGGCGTAATGACCCCTGCTACCGTTCGGCTTAAAGAGGACGGACGGTATGAGCTTGTAAGCGGACACAGAAGAAAAAAGGCTTGCGAGCTTGCGGGGCTTGAAACGCTGAAATGTGAGGTTAAAGAGCTGACCCGTGATGAAGCCATTATTGTAATGGTAGAAAGCAATTTACAGAGGTCAACGATTTTACCGAGTGAGAAAGCCTTTGCCTATAAAATGCGGCTTGAAGCGATGAACAGGCAGGGACAGCGTAGTGATTTAACTTCGTCGCCAATGGCGACGAAGTTGCAAAAGGGTCGCTCTGATGTTGAATTAGGAGAACTCGTCGGAGAAAGTAAAGACCAAATCCGCCGTTTTATCCGTCTGACTGAGCTTGTTCCCGAAATCCTGCAAATGGTAGATGAAAGGCAGATTGCTTTTCGTCCTGCCGTTGAAATCTCTTATCTGACCGAAGAACAGCAATACACCTTGCTTGAAGCTATGAGCTACAACGACGCTACCCCGTCGCTTGCACAGGCTATCAAAATGAAGAAGTTTATGCAGGAGGGTAAGCTGACAGGCGAGGTTATCCAGAGCATTATGGAGGAAGAAAAACCCAACCAAAGGGAAAAGCCTGCTTTCCGTGACGAGAGGATAACCAAACTCATTCCTAAATCTGTTCCCAAAGGACAGGAAGCGGATTTTGTTGTAAAAGCGTTGGAGTTTTACAACCGACACTTGCAGCGAAACAAAGCTCAGGAACGATAGCCGCACACCGAGGGCGAGGTCTGCCCGTTTTCGTGGATAGCCGCTTTTCGGCTTTCCCCCTCTCCACACCTCACCCCCTTACTACTACCAAGACTATCCGAAAAAGAATATATGCAAATCACTCTGTCAGAAAGATTTTCTACCTTTGAGAGCTTCTGCGGTTTTTCGTATAATGAAGCCGCAAAGGAGGTCTATGACTATGCGAAAAAAGATGATTGCAATACTTTTTGTGCTGATAACGACATTAAGCGGCTGTGCCGATGTTTCAACAGCCCCCAAAGAAAGTGATAATTATGAGCTTGTAACGGAAACAGAAACCGCCGCCGAAACAGAAAGCACAGATAGCAGTTCTTTCTCGGAAAGTAAAGAAAGTGAAAGTGCCAAAACGGATACTGAGCTTGAAAGCAATGCCGAAGTTACAGAGTATGAGCCTGTTGAAAGCGAAACTTCAAAACAGAACGAGCCTGTATCGCAAGGAAAAAATCAAGTATCTGAAACAAAACCTGCGGTAACGGAAAGCAGCTCTGCTCCTGTCGAAAAGCCAGAGAAAACAGAGCCGCCTGCGGAGATACCACCGCAGACAGTCCCCGAAGATACAAAGCCTAAAACCGCCTATGATTATGAATTTGACATTGAAACGGTCAAGGAAGATTGTATCGGCATTGGTCTGGATATGGGGCTTGCCTTAGACAGCTCACTCACTCCGAGTAATTCTACTTGGTGGAAACCTGTAACGGCATCACAGAACAATCAGGGCGAAGCATTAAAGCAGAGCCTTGAACGCTATATCACATTCCATACTGTCGAAAATCTCGGCGCATACGGAATTGATGAAATCACAGCTTTTAATATTTATTGCGAAGCAAGAGGAAACGGCAGCTACTCGATTTATTTCCTCTTTGCGTGAGCAGCTATCAGGCTTTTCCCTCTGTTCAAAGACAGAGGGATTTTTTTATGCCCAAAATCAAGAAAGGACGGTTTAACAGCCTATGAAAACTAAGTTTACAAAGAAAGGCAGGCGTATCCTGTCGGCGGCTCTCTGCTTGCTGATGATGATAACAGCTCTGCCGATGTCCGCCTTTGCGTGGACGAGCGAGGAAGGTAAAAGCTGCACATCTTCCTTTGGCGATTACTATGTCGGCTCTGACGGCGAGTATTACCGAAGCAAAGCGACCTATTCCTTTATCGTTTATGACAGTAAAGGCAACATTACCGTGCAAAGCATTAACGCAGGTAATGCCAAGCGAAAATATCTGATGACAGATAATAGCGGAACACATCAGGTTTACTGCGTGGAGTCTGGCGTTGATTTCAACACGGGCAATTCCTATGTGTCCAAAAGCGGAAAGAACAGCTCGTATTTTCAAAACCTGCCGACTGACGCTCAGTTCGGTATTATGATGGCTTTGATGTATGGCTGGCACGAGGGTAAATCCTCTCCCGTTGCAGGCACAAATGTAGATGATTATGCTTTTGCGACACAGACAATTATCTGGGAATATCAGCAGCAGCTCCGCACAAGCCCCTCAAACCGCCAGAGTGCAAACGGGATTGACGGGGACACTTACTACTATTCCCTGAAAGGCAGACCCGCCGAGAAGTGCTACAACTGGATTTTGTCGCAGATGTCAAAACACTATACCATTCCGAGCTTTGCGGCAAGAAGTCAGAGCAATGCGGACACCTACACTCTCAAATACAATCCCGATACAAAGAAATACAGCCTGACGCTTGAGGATACCAACAACACATTGTCCGATATTAAGTTTTCCGCAAGCGGTATTTCCGTAACAAGAAGCGGCAACAAATATACTTTTACGAGCGATAAGATGATTACTTCTCCCGTAACAGTATCGGCACAGAAAAATGTCAATCTCGATTGCGGAGAAATGCTTATCTGGGGCTGTGTTGGTAAACAGACAATGGTTTCTGGAGCTTCCGACCCCGTATATTTCTATCTTAAAATCGACACAGAAACCTACGGCACAGGGCAGATTAAAAAGACCTCTGAGGACGGTGTTGTGTCTGGCATTAGCTTCAATATTTCTGGAAACGGTGTAAATAAAACCGTTACCACAGGCGCAGACGGTACGGTAGATGTTCAGCTAATGCCGGGGGTTTACACCGTCACAGAGCAGTCCATTGACCGATACGAGCCGCAGAGCGTTCAAAGGGTAACGATTGTAAGCGGTCATACTGCTACCGTAACCTTTAACAACACCTTGAAGCGTGGCAGTCTGGAGATTATCAAAAACTCTGAGGACAATCTTGTGGAGGGTGTGAAGTTCCACCTTTATGGCACATCTCTTAGCGGCTTGCCCGTTGATGAGTATGCTGTTACCGATGAAAATGGTGTGGCAAGATTTGAAAATGTCCTAATCAGCGGCGAAACACCTTACACCGTAGAGGAAGTAGATACGGCTATTCGCTATGTTGTTCCCGAAAGCCAGACAGCTCCTATTGAATGGGAAAAGGTTACAAGCCGCAGCTTTACGAACATTCTCAAAAAGTTCAATGTGACCGTGACGAAATCCGATGCGGAAACAGGCACGGCACAGGGCGACGCTTCTCTTGCAGGTGCAGTTTACGGCATTTATAAAGGCGAAGAACTGATTGACACCTACACTACGGACGAGAACGGGCAGTTTACAACAGACTATTATATCTGTGATGATGATTGGACTATCCGAGAAATCAGCCCGTCCGAGGGCTATCTACTCGATACTACAATTCATCATATCGGCGCAGAGCCAGAGCTTTATACCGTAGAGCGCAACAGTACCGCAAACGATGTGACTGAGCAGATTATCAAGGGCAATATCGCCATTATCAAGCACACCGATGACGGAGAAACCCAGATTGAAACACCCGAAACGGGAGCAACCTTTGAGGTTTATTTGAAAGCCGCAGGCAGTTATGACGCAGCAAAGGAAACCGAGCGAGATATACTCACCTGTGATGAAAACGGCTTTGCTCAGACAAAGGATTTGCCTTACGGTGTTTATGTCGTGGAGCAGACCTCTGGGTGGGAAGGTCGAGAGCTGATGAAGCCTTTTGAGGTATTTATCAGCAAGGACGGTCAGACCTACCGCTATCTTATCAATAACGCTAATTTTGAAAGCTATATCAAAATCGTAAAGAAAGATGCGGAAACAGGTGCTACCATTCCGTATGCAGGCGCAGGCTTCCAGATTTACGACCCCAACGGTGAGCTTGTAACAATGACTTTCACTTATCCCGAAGTGACGACCATTGACACCTTTTATACCACAGCAGACGGTTATCTCATTACGCCGCAGACTTTGGAATACGGCACAGGATACTCAATCGTGGAAGTGCAGGCTCCGTATGGCTATGTTCTGAACTCCGAGCCTGTCTATTTTGATGTAACGCAGGACGGCTCTGCCGAAGAAAGCGGCATTACGGTCATTGAGGTAGTTCGCTCCAATATGGCGCAGAAAGGCACAATTACCGTTTCTAAGTCTGGTGAGGTGTTCACTTCCGTTTCTGAGAATAACGGAATGTATCAGCCCGTATTTGCGGTACAGGGGCTTGAAGGTGCGGTTTATGAGATTACCGCCGCCGAGGATATTTATACTCTGGACGGAACGCTGAGAGCTTCTAAGGGCGAGGTTGTTGACACTATTACCACAGGCACGGACGGAACTGCAAAATCAAAAGAGCTGTATCTGGGCAAATATGAGGTCAAGGAAATCACAGCTCCTTACGGAATGGTGCTGAATGACGAAATTCACGCTGTCGAGCTTGTGTATGCAGGTCAGAATATTGCTGTTACCGAAACTGAAACGAGCTTTTACAATGAAAGGCAGCGTGTGGAAATTGACCTTGTAAAGAGCCTTGAAACAGACGAAGCCTATGGTGTTGGCAATAACGGCGAAATCTTTGATGTAACCTTTGGATTGTATGCAGAAACAGACCTTACCGCCGCAGACGGTACGGTTATCCCCGCCGATGGTCTGATTGAGATTATTTCTCTGGACGAAAACGGCAAAGGCACGGTCAATAGCGACCTTCCGTTCGGCAGCTACTATGTAAAAGAGCTGTCAACCAATTCCGCCTATGTGCTGAATGAGCAGAAATACCCTGTCCATTTTGAGTACGCAGGTCAGGACACGGCGGTTGTTCATCTTTCCGCAAATGACGGCGAAGCTATTGAGAATGAAATCATTTACGGCTCGGTAAGCGGTCTGAAATCCGATGAGGACGGAAACGCTCTGGGCGGTGCGGTCATCGGTATCTTTAAGACAGGTACAGAGGAGTTTACGAAAGAAAATGCTATCCAGACTACCACATCAGCCGATGATGGTAGTTTTTCTTTTGAAAAAGTACCGTATGGCACTTGGGTAATTCGTGAAATTGAAAGCCCCACAGGTTTTGTACTCTCCGAGGAAGAAATCGCCGTAACTATCGGCAAGGTTGATGAGGTCGTGGAAATCGAGCTTGTGAACTACTTTATCAAGGGAAATATCGAACTGACTAAGGTTGATGCAGATTATCCCGACAATAAGCTCACAGGTGCGGTCTTTGAGGTGTATGCCGATACAAACGGCAGCGGCGAATTTGATAAAGGCGATGAGCTGTGCGGCGAAATGGCTGAGCTTGAGGGCGGCGTTTATCAAATGACCGAGCTGCGCTACGGCAAGTATTTCGTCCGTGAAAAAACAGCTCCAGACGGCTTTGTGCTTGATGAAGGTGTGTACGGCGTTTCCATCGAGGAAAACGGCAAGACCTATACCGTAGAGAACAAAGCAGGCGTTGGATTTATCAATGACGCACAGAAAGGCTCTCTCAAAATCGTAAAGACTTCCTCTGACGGTAAAGTTGAGGGCTTCTCCTTCCGTGTGACAAGTGCTGACGGTTACGACCAGACCTTTAAGACCGACAAGAACGGAGAAATCTTTATTGAGGGCTTGCGTATCGGTGAATACACCGTGTCCGAAGTCAGCGACTCGGCTTCCGCAGGATATATCCTTCCTGCTGACAAACAGGCAACCGTCAAAACAGACTCTACTACTATTGTTGAAATGCACAACGAGTTCAGGGATACGCCAAAAACAGGCGATGACTTTAATTTGGGCTTGTGGGTAAGTCTTGCGGCTGCTTCCGTTATCGGTGCAGGCGTTCTCGGCTTTGTCGGCTTCAAGAAAAAGAAAAAGGAGGACTGATTTATGGACGCTAAAACCATTATCGCCATTGTGCTTGTAGTGTTTATCGTCGGTGCGGCAATATGGCTTAATATCCGAAACAGAAAGAAGAAATAACCCGATATGACAGGAAAAGGGCGGCTTATGTTGATAAGCCGCCCTCTTTCCATATATGGAGGCAATCTATGAAAAATCTGAAAACCATTGAAGCTAAGGTAAAGGCTATTCTGCAAAAGAACGAGGACGCAAGAAACGATGATATGACCCTCTATCTGATTGTGTGCAACACCTATTTGAAAGGTGCAGGAGCAATGCCCTTTGCGGAAGTAATGGAACAGTATAAATATCTCGGTCTGCCGAGCTTTGAGAGCGTGGGCAGAACACGCCGTAAGCTGCAAGCAAAATATCCAGAGCTTGCGGGGAACGCCCGTGTAAGGCGGCTCCGTGCCGAAGGCGAAAAGGCATACCGCAAATACGCTAAGGAATGAGGTGTGAAATGGAAGAAAAACGCATAAACGGCGGTTATGAAATCATCGAAAGCTGTACTATCGGGAACAACGAGCTTGTCATCGGTCATAACGCCAAAGCCCCCAACCCGTATGTGTGTTGGTACTGCAAGGACGGCTCGGATTATTTTTGGGGATATTACTGCAATCAGTTATCGGAAGCAAGGGAAAAGCTGAATGAACGCTACCAAAGAGAATACCGTATGCCCTACAACCAGCCCGATAAAAAACAGAAAAGCCGTGATGACCGTGAGCGATAAACGAAAATATGACTGCACGACCTGTCCTTATCCCCGATATAAGGACGGGTCTGTTATTTTCTGTGATGTCTGTATCCGCAGGATTTTAGACGAGCAGAAAGAGGAAAAGAAACGAAAGGAGCAATCGAATGAGTGAAGAAAAACGAATGCTCGGCAATTATGAGGTCGTGAACAGCATTTATATTGGCGACAAAGAGGTTGTTTTCGGTGTAGATAAAAGCGATAAATACCCTTTCCTTGTAAGCTACTGCGACTACCATAATCCGTTTGGTGTGCCGTGGGCGACAGAAAGCGTTGGTTGTGACGATTATCTGGAAGCTATGGGGATTTTCATTCAGCGAGTACAGTCCCAGATAGAACAAACCAAATCCGAATTATCCAAATTCGCTTTTGACAATACCGTGTTCACGAAAGACCATTGTATTCCCGACAAACGCAGCAGCAGTATTGTCGGCAAGGTTGTCGTTATCAATGCAGAGCCGAAACGGTATGAATATCAGCACCCTGCTTTTCAGCTCGTTTTGGCGGACGGCGGCAATGGAGCAACAGGCGGCAGAGGTAACGCTGTCTTTGGTACTTGCCTTGCCACAGGCGAAAAATCCAGATGGGAACGGTACGATGTGTTAGGAGAAATCAAGCCCGAATGTATGCCTGATTGGGCAAAGGAAGCTCTTGCAAAAATCAAGGAGCAGCAGAAAGAGAAAAAACAGAAAAATCGGGAGGAACGCTGATATGGAGATACGAGCCTTAACCCCTGCCGAACAGAAATACACCTACGCTCAAAGTATGCAGCTTGAGGGACAGACAAGTAATATCGGACACTTGCGTGGAGATTTTGCATCTTCTGGATATGGCTTTTACACTACTTGGTTTGATACAAGACCGCAATGGAAAACGGACGAGTTTAAGAAAGAGCTTGACGAGGTTATCAATTCGCTTCGTGAGGACAAGGGACTTTTGCACAACCGCTATGATATGAGTGCGTTTGCAAAGCATTATCCCGAAAGCGCATTTGCAGGAAGCTATTGCACCGAGTACGGTTTCCGTGTGGATACGGAAAAACACGCCTTTCTGTTTCGGTGCAATCCGACTAAGGGCGATTACAATTTTTACTGCTATTGCTTTGTGAAAGAATGGCTTGATAAGCATATCCAAAAAGCTGAACAGGGTATCCGATTTATCGACCCAAATTACAAAGAGCTGTTTCGTATCCCAGACGGCGGCAAAATCATCATCACATCATCGTGGGGAGAAAAAACCGAACGCCCCTGCCGTTTTATTGACGAGTATCATACCGAGATTGGAAATAACATTTTCCATATCTGCGAGTTTGCCGAGCGTATGGAACAAAACGGAGCGACCTATGAGCCAAAGCCCACAGAGCCGCAGACGGTAACAAAAGCCCCAAAGCATAAAGATTTAGAACGATAGGAGGTTTTGAAAATGGCACTCAACCAAAAGGCAATCAAGGTGCTTGGTAAGGTCTTTGAAGCAGGCTTTACTGATGAAAAGTCGATTGCCGCTATGACAATGGACGATATTCTTGCGATACAGGGTATCACCATAGCCGACATTGGTATTATCAATGAGCTGCAAAAGAGTATCAAGGCAAATAAGGTCATTTCCTTTTTTAGCGGTGAAATGAAAGAATGACTATGACAATCAGCGATAAGGAGGTGTGCAAAGAATGGCTGCGAAGTATCAGCTAATTACAGAGCTGTATCGGCGCACAGGCGTGGCGGTTGCTAAAAATCCGCAGGCGTGGCAGAGTTTTTTGTCTGCCGCTTGCCGTAACTATAAATGCCGATTTGATGAACAGCTCTTGATTTACGCTCAACGCCCTGACGCTGTTGCGGTAGCACAGCTTGAAACTTGGAACAAGCAGTTTAAGCGTTGGGTAAACAAAGACAGCAAAGGCATTGCGGTGTTCGACCCAAAAGGTCGCAGGAACACGCTGAAATACTATTTTGATATATCCGATACGCACGAGGGTTATTACGGCAGCCGCCCTGTTCCGATATGGCAGATGAGTGAGCGATACGAGCAGGCAGTTATTGAACGGCTTTCCGACAGATTTGGCGATGTGGAAAGCACCGACCTTGCTTCGGTGCTGATGGAAACGGCAAAAAACGCAGTTGAGGATAATTTGCAGGATTATATGCCGCAGCTCAAATCCTGTACGCAGGATAGTTTGTTAGAGGGTCTTGACGAATATAATATCGAGGTCATTTACCGACAGCTTGCGGTCAACAGCGTAGCATATATGCTGATGAGCCGTTGCGGTGTTGATACCGAAGCGGTATTTGAGCGTGAGGATTTTGCGGAAATCATTAACTTTAATACTCCCGCCACTATCAACGCTCTCGGTGTTGCTACAAGCGACATTTCTGAAATGGCACTCAGGGAAATCTCTCAGACTATCCGAGATGTGCAAATTGCGGAGAAAAGTCAAAATCGCACCTTTGCGCCGCAATCTCAAACACGCTATGATGTAGGCAGAGAACAAGCCGAAAGGAGTAATCATAATGAGCGAAATCACATACACCAAACAAGGGGACTATCTTATTCCCGACCTGACATTACCGACAGAGCCAGAAATTCAGCTTGGCAGATACGCTTTGATGCACAGGGATTATCTGGAGCAGCACAAACGAGTGACCTACCTCAATCTGCTGACATCGGGCGAGCTGAACAAACATCTTTACGAAGTGGAACAGACGGCTCTTACGAGGTTGGAGCTTCTGACAAAACAGCTTTGCAAGGAGCAGGGCGTGACGGAGGAACTGAAAGAAAAAGCACCGATGCAATGGGTCGGGCTGATGAACAATATCCGCAGTCAAGCGGAGGAAACGATACTGAACGAGCTGATTTACAGCTAAATGTCGCTGATGAACAGCAGGTCACAGTTAATCTCCCCACCGTAGAAGAACAGATTGAAATGTTAGCTGAAGCAGAGGACGAAAAATCCTCTGCTTTTGTTATTTCTCAGGAAGATATTGACTCTGTTCTCCTAAGAGGAAGCGGCTTTCAGAATGGTAAATACCGTATCTACCGTCAGTTTCAAAAGAATGAGGACGGCAAAAGCAATATTGATTTTCTCAAAAAAGAGTACGGCACAGGCGGCGGCACGCATTATTTCCCAGACGGTACGCAGGGACACACTTGGCACGATGGGAAAGGTATTGCGATTGAAAAGTACGGCTCGTCTGCAAACCCCGACCTTGTTCTTTCTTGGGCAAAGGTCGAAAAACGGCTGCGTGAGCTGATAAAGAATGACCGCTACCTGAATGAAAAGGAAAAAGACCACTACGCCGATTATCTCGAAAGTGAGGAAGCTCCGCAGTACGAAATCGACACGCAAAGGAAAATGGCAAGGCAGCGTTTCATCGACGCAAACCGTGACCTTCCCCCTGCCGATAAGAGAGATACCCTTGCTTTGCGGCTGTCCGATTTTATCCGTGATTTAGACCATTATGAGAAAGACCTGCTTGAAAATGTGGAGCGTACCGACCTTGCAGATGTAACCGTCGAACAAATGGAACATCATTTAGGCGACCCTTCTACTGTTCAGCAGCTCATTGATTTTCTTGCTTTGGTACAGGGAAAGACCGCCGATGTTTACAGCCGCAGCAATGCGTGGCGGTTTTCACAGGAGCTTATGGAGCTGTATCCTCTCCGCTATGTCTATCACGAGGACGATGTTGTATATATCGGGGCAGACAAATATGAGATTGCGGCGTTTGATGAAAACGCTGTTTCCCTGCGTAATCCTGACTTTCCATTGTTCGGCAAGGAACTCAGCCGAGCTGATTTTGAGGAAAAGTTAAAGGAAAACCCTGCTAACGACCATTTGAAAGTAGTCGTTACCGAAAAGCAGAGTGTTCAGACACCGTCCGAAGAAAAGCCAGACGGCATAAAGTTCTCTATCGGATTTTCGGAACACCCCGCCTTTTATGACAGGCAGTTTAATGACCGATATACCGATTTGAGCTTTGCTCTGGGTAACTATCTTCTCGGCGTTCTGGACGAAAAGCAGCATCGAGAGCGTGAAAGCAAGGATAATGTCGGTTGGTATCATAAGACCGATTTTGAGATTACCGCTACTATCGGCGGCGAAGATTTCCATTATGAAGGACGGTTTGATATTGGCGACGGCGAGGGCGACCTTATCTCCCATATCAAAAACTTTTACGAATACTCTCTGTCCCCGAATTGCCCGTTTATTCCCGAATGGAAGAAACAGGGCGAGGATTATTACCGTGAACAAATAGAAAGCCTGCAATGGGGACGAGATGTGTTTGTACCTTATCTGGAGCAGCATAAAACGCTCACCCCAGAGGACGAAAAGCTCTATGCGGAGATTATGGCAACGGAAAGCGATTGGTTTGTCCCTGTTGAGGATAAACAGCAGGCTTCTGATTTGCAGCCGCAGATTGTCGCTTATTATAAATCCGATGACGAAAATATTGTCATTGTGCAGGCTTCCAACGGAAAATATTTTAATCACTACGGCTACGATGAGGACAGCAACAACTTTGCTTCTGCGGCAGGCGGCTTTGATACCTTTGAAGAAGCCGAGCAAACCTTATACGCTCACCGCCCGACAGCCATAGATATAACAGAGGAAAAGCAAACTCCGCATTATACCGTAGAACTGACTTCCGATGCCTTTGCCGACCCGTTCATCATACGGGATAACACCGTACCATACGGAGAGGACGGGCAATATTACGATGTGGACGGTATTTACCAGACCTTTGAAACCGAGGAAGAAGCACAGGAATATGCCGACACCTTGAATAGTGCCGAAAATATCGTCAAGCTGTTCGCCCAGAAAGATGAGGAACGAAGCCAGCAGGAACAGCCCGATATACAGGATAACTCTGACCTTATCGGCCAGGAAATCCTTATTGATAACCGCCGCTATGTCATTGAAAGTATCAGCGAAATAAGCGGCGATGTGTCAATGCGGGATATGACCTTTGCAAATGCCGTGGGCTTTCCCATAAACCGTGTTGAGAAAATCGGCTATATCCGCAGTCTGCTCAGTAAGGCACAGGAAGAAAAACAACCCGAAAAGGCTGTATCTCCTGTCCCTGCTCCCTCAGAGCCACGGCACAATTACCGCATTACTGAGGATACTTTGGGTGTCGGCGGCGCAAAAGAAAAGTTCCGTAATAATATGGCGGCTATCAATCTCTTGCACGAGTTGGAGCTTGAAAACCGACTTGCCACACCCGAAGAACAGGAAATCCTTTCAAAGTATGTCGGTTGGGGCGGTCTGTCTATGGCGTTTGATGAAAACAATGCGGCGTGGGCTGATGAGTTCAAAGAGCTGTATGCAAGTCTTTCCCCAGAAGAATACCGTGCGGCAATGGAGTCCACCCTGACAGCGTTTTATACGCCGCCTGTTGTAATCAAAGGTATGTATGAAGCTCTTGAGCGTTTGGGATTTTCCGAGGGCAGTATTTTAGAGCCGTCCTGCGGAACGGGCAATTTCTTCGGACTGCTCCCCGATACGATGGCAGGCTCAAAGCTCCACGGTGTAGAAATCGACCCTCTTACGGGAAAAATCGCAAAGCAGCTCTATCAGAAAGCCAATATTGCCGTGCAGGGTTTTGAAGAAACAAAGCTCCCAGACGACCACTTTGATGTGGTTATCGGCAATGTGCCGTTTGGCGATTTTAAGGTCAACGACAGCCGTTACAACGCCCAGAAGTTCCTTATTCACGATTACTTTTTCGCAAAGGCTCTTGATAAAGTTCGTGCGGGCGGTGTTGTTGCGTTCATTACCTCTAAGGGAACAATGGATAAGGCAAGCCCCGAAATACGCAAGTATATTGCTCAGAGAGCCGAGCTGCTCGGAGCTATCCGACTGCCTGATAACACTTTCCGAGCAAACGCAGGCACAGAGGTTACGAGCGACATTCTATTTTTGCAGAAGCGTGACCGAGTGATTGACACAGAGCCAGATTGGGTACACCTTGATACCGATGAGAACGGTATTACGATGAACAGCTATTTTGTGCAGCACCCAGAGATGATTTTAGGCGAGATGAAAATGGAAAGCACACGCTTTGGTTTTGACTCCGCCTGCAAAGCCTATCAAGATATACCTTTGTCGGAGCTGCTTCATAACGCTGTTCAGAACATTCAGGGAGAAATCCCAGAGTACGAAAACGAGCTTGATGAAATCTCTGACGGGCAGGACGCTTCTATTCCCGCCGACCCGAATGTGCGAAACTTCTCGTATGCGTTGGTGGACGGCAAGGTTTATTTCAGAGAAGATGACCGTATGACCCCTGCGGCGGCGTCTGTTACCGCAGAAAACCGTATCAAGGGACTAATCCAAATCCGTGATTGCGTGAGAAAGCTCATAGAGTATCAGACCGAGGATTACCCAGATGATTTGATACACACCGAACAGGAAAATCTAAACCGTTTGTATGACAGCTTTACGAAGCAGTACGGACTAATCAACAACCGAGGAAACTATCTCGCTTTTGCATCGGACGAGAGTTACTTCCTTTTGTGTTCTCTGGAGGTGCTTGACGATGAGGGTAATTTCAAAAGAAAAGCGGATATGTTCACGAAAAGGACGATAAAGCCCCACCGTGAAATCACTTCCGTTGAAACTGCAAGCGAAGCTCTTGCCTTGTCTATCGGTGAAAAAGCCCGTGTTGACCTGCACTATATGGAACAGCTTACAGGCAAACCGAAAGAAGAAATCATTAAGGACTTGCAGGGCGTTATCTTCCGTATCCCCGCAACCGAGCCTGCTCAGTATGTAACTGCCGATGAGTATTTGTCTGGCAATGTAAGAGCCAAACTCATAACCGCCGAAGCCGCAGCAAAGGAAAATCCAGAGTTTGCGGTCAACGCACAAGCCTTAAAGCAGGTCATACCGCAAGACCTGTCGGCGGCTGAAATCTCTGTCCGTCTGGGTACGACTTGGATACCGCAGGAGGATATTCAAAGGTTTGTAATGGAGCTTTTAACTCCGTCAAGCTATGCACAAAGCCGTATCAGGGTAAGATATACCCCGATTAACGGCGATTGGTTTATTGAGAATAAGAGTTCCGATTACGGAAATGTAAAGGCGGACAGCACCTACGGTACAAAGAGGGCTTCCGCCTATCGTATTATTGAGGATACTCTAAATCTCCGTGATACCCGTATTTTTGATTATGTGTATGACGAGAACGGAAACAAAAAAGCCGTATTCAACGCAAAGGAAACCACGGCGGCACAGGCAAAACAGGAAGCAATCAAACAGGCGTTTCAGGATTGGATATGGAAAGACCCAGAACGGAGAAACCGCCTTGTCAGGTATTACAATGACACTTTTAATTCTGTCCGTCCCCGTGAGTACGATGGAAGTCATATTACTTTCGGCGGCATCAGCCCAGAAATCACCCTAAGACCGCACCAAGTAAACGCTATCGCTCATATTCTCTATGGCGGCAATACGCTCCTTGCCCACAAGGTAGGTGCGGGAAAAACCTTTGAAATGGTAGCCGCCGCACAGGAAAGCAAGCGGCTCGGACTTTGCAATAAAGCGATGTTCGTTGTTCCAAATCATCTTGTCGGTCAATGGGCTTCTGAGTATCTGCGTCTGTATCCGAGTGCTAATATCCTTGTGACACGAAAGCAGGATTTTGAAACGGGAAACCGCAAAAAGTTCTGTTCCCGCATTGCCACAGGCGATTATGATGCGGTCATTATCGGGCATAGTCAGTTTGAAAAAATCCCGATGAGCATTGAACGGCAACGGGAACAGCTCGAACAGCAGCTCGATGATATTGAGCGTGGTATTGATGATGTGCAGGCAAGCAAAGGAGAACAGTTCACGGTCAAGCAGCTTATGAAAACCCGAAAAGGGATAAAAGCAAAGCTCGACAAGCTCAACGATACCAAGCGCAAGGACACGGTAATCGACTTTGAACAGCTCGGCATTGACAGGCTCTTTATTGATGAGAGCCATTTTTACAAGAACTTGTATCTCTACACGAAAATGCGGAATGTCGGTGGCATTGCCCAGACCGAAGCTCAAAAATCAAGCGACCTGTTTATGAAATGCCGTTATCTGGACGAAATCACAGGCAACCGAGGGACAATATTTGCAACGGGTACGCCTATCAGCAATTCAATGGTAGAGCTGTATTCTGTTCAACGGTATTTGCAGTATGATACCTTACTGCGGAACGGCTTGCAGCATTTTGACAGTTGGGCTTCTACCTTTGGAGAAACCGTAACGGCTCTGGAGCTTGCCCCAGAGGGTACAAACTACCGAGCCAAGACACGCTTTGCCAAGTTTTTTAATCTGCCAGAGCTGATGTTGATGTTCCGTGAGGTGGCGGATATACAGACCGCCGATATGTTAAAACTCCCCGTGCCGAAAGTAAATTACCACAATATCAAGACCAAGCCGAGCGAGATACAGACCGAAATGGTAGCTGCTCTTGCAAGCCGAGCTGAGAAAGTCAGAGCAAGGCTTGTAGAGCCGAATGTTGATAATATGCTCAAAATCACGAATGACGGGCGCAACCTTGCTCTCGACCAGAGAATGATTGACCCGATGCTGCCAGACGACCCGAACAGCAAAGTCAACGCCTGTATCGACAATGTGTACCGTATCTGGGAGAAATACGCCGACACAAAAGCTACGCAGCTTGTGTTTTGCGACCTCTCCACTCCGAAGAATGACGGCACATTCAACATCTACGATGATGTGCGTGAGAAATTGGTTGCCCGTGGTATCCCTGCCGAGCAAATACGGTTTATCCACGAAGCGACCTCAGACGCACAGAAAAAAGAACTGTTCGCAAAGGTACGAAGCGGCGAAGTTCGTGTATTGTTAGGCTCTACCCCAAAAATGGGCGCAGGCACGAATGTTCAAGACAGGCTCATAGCCATTCACAATTTGGACTGTCCGTGGCGACCGAGTGACCTTGAACAACGGCAAGGGCGTATTGAAAGACAGGGAAATATGTTCCCAGAGGTTGAGGTTTACCGCTATGTAACCGAGCAGACCTTTGACGCTTATCTCTATCAGTTGGTAGAAAGCAAACAGAAATTCATATCCCAGATAATGACGAGCAAAAGCCCTGTCCGTTCTGCCGAAGATGTGGACGAGGTTGCTTTGTCCTTTGCGGAGGTCAAAATGCTTGCCACAGGTGACGAGCGTTTTAAGGAAAAAATGGACTTAGACATTCAGGTTTCTAAGCTCAAAGTGCTGAAACAAAGCTATCTATCCGAGCATTACGACCTTGAGGACAGAATACTCAAACACTTCCCTCAGACCATTGCGGAGTATGAACAGCGTATTGTATGCTATAAAGCTGACACAGCTCTTACCGAACAGCACAAGCCACAGGGCGAGGAAAAGTTCTGTCCGATGACATTGCGTGGTATTAGCTACACCGAAAAAGCCGCCGCAGGTGAAATGCTCCTTGCGATTTGCAAGGAATATCCCTTGTCCGCACCTATCGAAATCGGCTCTTATCGTGGCTTCAAAATGGAGATTTTCTATGATACGGTGGGTACTCATTACTGCCTTAACCTCTGCGGGCAAGCAAAATACAAGGTGGAATTAGGCTCTGACCCTCTGGGAAACCTGACCCGAATTGAAAACGAGCTTGCCAAGCTCCCCGCACGGTTGGAAGCCGCACAGATTAAACTGACGGAAACTATCGAACAGCTTGAAACCGCAAAAGTCGAGGTACAAAAGCCTTTCACCTTTGAGGAAGAACTGAAAGAAAAGTCGGAACGGCTGAACGCTCTCAACATTGAGCTAAATCTGGATAAAAAAGACCCTGCCGTGCTTGACGCAGAGCCAGAAGAAGCCGAGGAACAGCCCGAAAGAAAATGTGCAAATCGTGAGAGATAATCAGATTTCCACATTTGTTAAGCTCTTTTTCGAGATGTATAATAGGGCTGTGAAATGAAATTCGGAGGTGGTTAGATGGCAAAGGATTTGAGCTTCAGCACATTTCTTGATGAATACGATACTGACTTTTTCGATTATCTCAGCAAAACAAGCACAGCTTGTCATTCCGAAACGAGGTATAAAGAGCTGACGGAAAAGATTAAAACACTCTATGAACAATATCCTAATGTTCGGAAAGTCCTTGATGTAGATAGACCCTGCGAGCTGTCTGCGGAAGAATGTACTGCTTTGAGTGAAGTGCTGAAATGCAAAAACGAAATAGCAAACTTAGAGCTGAAAGAGGTTTATTTCAAAGGCTGTATTGATTGCGTCAGCTACCTTAAAAAGCTAAGTATTCTCTAACCCATTGCGGCATTGGCGTGAAGCTGATGCCGCTTTTACATAGCCGAGAGGTAGAAAAACCCACAAAAAAGTTGTATAATAATTAAAAAAACGAAAGAACAGCAAATTGAAATTTTTGAGGATTGATATTATGAAAGGATTTGAGCGAAAAAATCAATTGTTTTCTCTCTGCGGATTGAATTGCGGATTGTGTCCAATGTTTATAGGAAAATATTGTGGTGGTTGCGGTCACGGTAATCAATCGTGCAAAATTGCTAAATGCAGTCTTGAACACGGGAAAATAGAGTTTTGCTATGAATGCGGAAATTATCCGTGTGAAAAATATCAGCGTATTGATGAATACGACTCTTTTATTACACATAAACGCCAGAAATCAGACTTAGAAAGAGTACAAAGAATTGGTATTGAACAGTATAATCTTGAACAACAAGAAAAAATGCAAATTCTTTCTCACTTACTTGCCAACTATAATGACGGACGCAAAAAGAATTTCTTTTGTGTTGCAGTCAATTTATTAGAGCTTTCAGAATTACAAGAAGCTATGAGGCAAATACAACAAAATAATGAGTTAGCTTTTTTGCCTATTAAAGAACAATGTTTGTATGTAGTAGAAGTGTTTAACAAGATTGCTGACAGAAGAAATGTAAAGCTAAAACTTGTTAAAAAGCCAAATTGAATATGATTTACATAGCCGAGAGGTTTTCTTAATCGAAAATCCCTCGGCTTTTTCTATTTCTGGAGGTGATTTTATTGAATGAGAAGTAACAGACCCTATGTGCAGCTTGACCCTGCCGTGATTGAGCAGGCACGGCAAATGGACTTGCTGTCCTATCTGCAACGGTATGAGCCGAACAACCTAAAGCGTGTGGCAGGCAATGTGTATTGTACCAAAGAACACGACAGTTTGAAGATTTCCAATGGCAAATGGTATTGGTGGTCGAGAGGCTTCGGCGGTATTTCTGCCCTTGATTATCTAATCAAAGTTAAAGAATACAGCTTTGTGGAAGCCGTAGAACTGCTTACGGGCATCACGGCGGACTGGAAGCCGCCGCCTGTCCCTGCTCCCAAAGATGAGCCGAAAGAACTGCTTTTACCGCCGAAGAATAAGGACTGCAACCGAGTGACCGAGTACCTTTTCGGGCGTGGGATTGACCTTTCAATCATACAGGACTGTATTGCGGGCGGTACGATTTTTGAAAGCTCCAAGTATCACAATGTCGTGTTTATCGGCAAAGACGAAAGCGGAACACCCAAGTATGCCGCCTACCGTGGCACGATTGGAAGCTCTTTTAAGGGCGACGCTTCTGGCAGCGACAAGCGGTATTCGTTCCGACTTCTGGCAGACAAACCGAGTGATACCGTGCATTTATTTGAAGCTGCCATTGATTTACTGTCCTACGCCACCTATCTAAAGTGTGAGGGAAAGGACTATAAATCGGAAAATCTGCTCTCTCTTTCGGGTGTGTATCAGCCTAAGAAAGAGATTAAGGAAAGCAAAATCCCCATAGCCCTAACCACCTTTTTGAAAGCAAATCCCCATATCAAGACTATTTTTCTGCATCTGGACAATGACAGAACGGGCAGGCTGTGTACCGCCGCCCTCAAAGAACTTTTGCAGAAAGACTACAAAATCGTTGATGAGCCGCCGCCTGTCGGTAAGGACTTCAACGATTTTTTATTGTCCTATCTGGGGATTGCAAGACCGATTTCAAGCCGTGAAAGGAGTGATGCCCGTTGATTGTCCGCAGATTTTGACCAGAAGAATAACCCAATAAACCACAAAATTTAATGTTGAAAGCGAGGAAATAACCATTGAAAAAGTATGATGTAACCCTGACTGCCCACTATGAAAAGACCATTTCTGTTTGTGCTGAAAGCGCAGAACAGGCAAAGGCAAAGACCGAAATTATCCTGTTCGATACCGACCTTATCAACTTTACCGATGAGGATTTTATCTGCGGTGAAGCCAAAATCAACGAGTCTTGCGAGGACGATGCTGAAGATACCGATGAAGAAGAAGCGAACGAGGACGAATGTTGTTCGGACTGTCCGTACTTCTGTCCCGTGTGCGGAGAATGTATGTGTGAGGACGAGTGCAACGAGTAATGTCTTACCAAGCACTGAATTTGGTTATCCAAATTCGCTTGTTAGGGGGCAACCCCTAATACCCCGCAACAGAAAGGAGTTTAAGAATGATTGAGTTTATATTTTTCATCATCGGCGTAATGCTCGGCGGTCTGACAGGTGTAGTGATTATGTGCTGCTTGCAGATAAACCGACTTACCGAGAGAGAGGAAGTGAAAAATGCGAAAACGAAATGTGCAGATACTTTTCCGCTTGACTGAGGAAGAAGCCGAACAGCTCTACTCTCTCGTTAAAAAATCAGGCTGTTCAAAAGAAGCGTTCCTGAGAGGAATGGTAAAAGGCTATCGGCTCTGCGAAAAGCCTGACCCAGAGTTTTATAAAATGATGCGTGAGCTATCTGCCATTGGCAACCGTATCAATCAGCTTGCGGCAAAAGCCAACGCCCTGAACTTTGTGGATGCTCCGATGCTGAAAGAGGAAGCAAGGCGGTGGCACGAGTTTCAAATCGCTGTCCGAAAAAAATATCTGCTTCCACGGAAAGCACCGTAATGGCGGTCTGTGAAATATGGGATGTGCGTGGCAGGCTCGACCACCCCATAGATTATGCGGAAAATCCCGAAAAGACAGCTAATCCCAAATACACCGAAGCGGATTTGCAGGCTATGGTCGATGTAATGGAATACGCCACCAACAAGGATAAGACCGAGCAGCGTTATTTCGTCACGGGCGTAAACTGCGACCCGACTACCGCCAGAGATGAGATGATGATTACAAAGGCACAATGGAACGATGAAAGCGAGATTGTCTGCTATCACGGCTTCCAGAGCTTTAAGCACGGCGAGGTCACGCCAGAGCAGGCGCACGAGGTCGGCGTAAAACTTGCTAAGAAGATGTGGGGCGACAGATTTCAGGTAATCGTTGCCACACACCTGAATACCGACTGCCTGCATAACCACTTTGTCGTAAACTCCGTATCTTTCACGGACGGCAGGCATTACCACGACAACAAAGCAAACCTGCGGCTTTTGCGCCAGCGTTCCGATGAGCTTTGCCGTGAGTATGCTCTGTCCGTCATTGAACACCCAAGCGGAAGGAAAAAGCCATACGCTTTGTATCAGGCTGAGAAAAACGGTATGCCCACAAGGGATAATGTTACACGGCAGGCGGTGGACGAAGCTATCAGCAAGTCGTTCACATTGAAAGACTTTGACCGCATTATGGCTGAAATGGGATACCGTGTGAGCTTTGACCCCAACCGCAAATATTGGACGGTCATCGGCAAGGGCTGGAAACGCCCGAAGCGGCTGTATAAGCTCGGAGAGGAATATACCAACGAGAGGATTATGGAGCGTATCACAGAAAACTCCTACGCCGTGAAGTTCTCCAGATTTGCCGAGCCGCAAAGGACGGTCAAGGTGTTCCGTGTCAAAGGCTCTCTAACGGGGGCTAAAAAAATCGGCGGATTGCGGGGGCTGTATCTGCACTACTGCTACAAGCTCGGTATCCTGCCAAAAAACAAAAAACAGAATTACGCAAGGCTTCATTATCTTTTGAAAGACGACTTAATGAAAATGGAAGCTATCACACAGGAAACAAGGCTGCTGTGCCGTAATCGCATTGATACGGTAGAGCAACTCTTGTTATATAAAGGCACTTTGGAAACGGAAAAAACCGACCTGCTTCAAAAGCGTAAGGAACTCTATTCCAAATCCCGCAAAACAGGCGGCGAAAGAAAGGAAGCCATACGGTCACAGCTTTCCGATTTATCCAAACGCCTGAGCGTTATCCGAAAGGAGGTCAGACTGTGCGAGGGTATCGAAGCCCGTAACGCTGCTCTCAAAGAAAAGCTATCCACCATACGGGCAGATGAAGAACAACAACGAAAGGAGCTGATGACGAATGAACACAGGCGGCGAAGCGGCAGAGCAAATCGTCCGAATGAGCTTGGAAGGCTTTGAGGTCGCAGCCAAAATCACAGGTGCAGGTGCGAAGAATATCGCCGTTCTCCTCTATTCCATTCTGAAAGAGGAAAAGAAAACAAAGGGCAAGGCAAGGCTTACCAATATGCTCCGTTCTGGAAAGGAGCTGAAAGTTTTTACCGTAAAGAACTGCGACCTGAAAAAGTTTACGCAGGAGGCAAAAAAATACGGCGTCCTTTACTGCGTCCTTGCGGACAGAGGAAACAAAGACCCTAATGCGGAGGTTGATGTGATTGCCCGTGCGGAGGACGCATCTAAAATCAGCCGTATTTCAGAACGCTTCAAACTGTCATCGGAAGCGAATGCTTCTATTGTAACTGAAACCGAAAAATCCAAAGACGATAAGGCAGGTCAGCCAGAGCCAGACATCGGCGTACAGGAAAAAGCCGAGAAAGATAAGCTGCTCGATGAGCTTATGGGTAAGCCTATCCAAAAGGAGGAAAATGCTCAAAACCCCTCAGTGGCAAAGACCGAAAAATCCCCTCAGTCCGAGCCTATCTCAGAGCAGCCAAAGAAGTCCGCAGAGGGGGCTACTATGACTAAGGACGAAAAACCGTCCGTCAGAGAGGAACTGCGGAAAATTAAGGAGAGCCGAAAGGAACAGGAAGCGGATACCCTTTCTTCCCTTGACAAAAGCTCTGCTTCCGACAGGACGAAGAAGCAACCAGCAGGCAAGACCGAACACAAACAACCACAGAGAAAGAGGAAGAAATCCAAATCTAAAGAAACGAGGTAAAAAGTATGAGTATTTATGATGTATTTAGCGGCGGCAGCAAACCGTTTGATAAAGCGGAATGGGCTGCTCAGAAGCAGGCGCAGCGCAAGGAAGCCTATGAGCTGATTGACAACACCTGTGCCGAAATGATGACAAGCGGCGACAGCTTCCGTCAGTATCTTGATGTGCAAGGGCGTTTTGACCGTTATTCGGTTGCAAACGCTATTTTGGTATCGGCGCAGATGCCCGAAGCAACACAGCTTAAAGACTACAACACTTGGAAGCAGAGCCGTGTCTATGTGAACAAGGACGCACAGAAAGTTGTTATCCTTGAGCCGAGTAAGGAATATACCCGTGAGGACGGTACAAAAGGTATTTCCTATAATACCAAAGTTGTCTATGACATTTCCGAAACATCGGCAAAAGAGAGAATGCAGGCACAAGAGCCGAAATCTATGCGGGAGCTTGTATCGGCGCTGATTGACGCAAGCCCTGTGCCTTGCGTTCCCGTTGATGAGTTGGAGCTGCCTGCCTACTATGACAGCTCTCAGCAGACTATCTTTGTCAAAAAGGGACTTTCTGAAGAAGTGCTGTTTATCACTATGGCAAAGGAAGTATCTGCGGCGGTCTATGACTTCAAGTACAATGAGAGCCGTGACGCTTCCGATTTCAAATCCTTTTGCGTTGCCTATATGGTAAGCTCCCGTTACGGCGTGGATACCAAAGGCTTTGATTTTTCCCGACTTCCCAGAGAGTATGACGGAATGGATACGCAGGTGTTCAAGGGAGAGCTTGGTACAATGCGTGATGTTCTGGGCGAAGTCCAGAGCGATATGTATAAGAGTATGGAGAAAAACAAGCCTGCAAGGAACAAAGAGCAGGAACGCTAATCGGAGGTGCAGCTTATGAAAGAAGAACGATACCATATCGCACTTGACAAGTACGATAAAAAAATCGTTATCAATGCGCTCAATACCCTGCGGACACGGCAGATACAGGAGGAACGCCCCACCGAGCCTGTTGACGAGCTGATTGACAAGGTAGCCAACGCACCAACGAAAAAAATACGAGTCGTGCATTGCAGGTGCAATGAGGAACGATGATAAAAAGACGGGCTTAATCCTTTCTGTCTGCGGTATAGTTCCTGTTATATGGCTTGCTCTGTTGACAGCACCCTATGTGGGTGGTGGTCTGGTTGAAATAATCCGAGGTCTGCCCGTAGCATTAGGCAATCCGCTTGAAATAACGGTGTGTGAGGACAGCATAAAAACTGTTCTTATTTTTTTGCTTGCCTACGCTATGGGCATCGGCATTTATTTCTCCACACGCAGGAACTATCGCAGGCGGGAGGAGCACGGCTCGGCTAAATGGGGCGATGCGGGTGCTTTGAACAAGAAATACCGTGACAAAGACCCGTCCGCAAATAAGCTGCTTACCCAGAATGTCCGCATAGGCTTAGACGGGAAAAAGCACCGCCGCAATCTGAATATTTTGGTCTGCGGCGGCTCTGGTGCGGGAAAAACAAGGTTTTTCTGTAAGCCGAACGCTATGCAATGCAATACCTCAATGGTAATTTTAGACCCGAAAGGCGAAATTGTCCGTGACATCGGCGGGCTGCTTGAAAAGAAAGGCTATGAGGTGCGTGTCCTTGACCTTATCAATATGCACCGCAGCCATTGTTACAACCCGTTTGTCTATCTCAGAAACGATAATGATGTGCAAAGGCTTGTAACCAATCTCTTTAAGGCGACCACGCCGAAAGGCTCACAGTCACAAGACCCGTTCTGGGACACGGCGGCAAGTATGTTACTTCTGGCTTTGGTGTTCTATCTGAAATATGAAGCTCCGCCCGATGAGCAAAACTTTCCGACGGTGATGGAGCTACTCCGTGCGGGAGAAGTGCGTGAGGACGATGACAGCTATGTAAGCCCTCTTGACGAGCTATTTGACCGTCTGGAAATGGTAAACCCAGAGCATATTGCCCTGAAGTATTACAGGGATTATCACTCAGGCTCGGCGAAAACCTTAAAGAGTATCCAGATTACCCTTGCCGCAAGGCTTGAAAAGTTCAACCTTGAAAGCCTTGCGGGGCTTACCGCCACCGATGAGCTTGACCTGCCCTCTTTGGGCGAAAAGAAGGTTGCGCTGTTCGCTCTCATTCCCGACAATGACACGAGCTTCAATTTTCTTGTGAGTATCCTCTATACGCAGTTGTTTCAGCAGCTTTTCTATCTGGCAGACCATAAGTACGGAGGAAGCCTGCCCGTGCATTGCCATTTCATAATGGACGAGTTCGCAAATGTTTCGCTGCCCGACGATTTTGACAAGATACTTTCCGTTATGCGCTCAAGAGGCGT
>OLOL01000783.1_pt1 | contig 30693 bp, 27 predicted proteins | sample 1673081 | NCBI WGS metagenome assembly OLOL01 (sample SAMEA3136753, study PRJEB25190) | human gut metagenome
TATGCCGTGCTGTTTGGCTCCTAAAACCTTGTGTGTCCTTGTCAACTGATGGTATGGAAAATGTATGCACCACGCCACAGAGCAGCGCAGCCTGAGTCCCCTCCCTCTCCCCCCGCTTGCAACCTTTCAAGTCCCATAGTATGATATTCCCATGAGCAAAACAGCAAATATACTTAACTTAATAATATATAACGGGGAGCTGTTCCAATGAGCTTATCTGCGGCGAAAAAAAGGGATATCCTCATATGCTGCATAGCGGCGCTGCTGATACTCTGCGCCATGGCCGCCCGCATCCTGGGCAGCCCCGAGGGGGCCCCGGGCCTGGGCTCCATGATAAGGAACGGTATATACATGGGGCTGACGGCGGCATGGGGCGTGTCGGTGCAGAGGCGCATAATTCAGGCTCAGACCCGGCGGTACCTTATAGCTATCGCCCTGCTGATGCTGCTCTGGCTTACGGAGCGGGCTATCAAATATGAATTTAACTTATCCGCCGCCTCGGCGCGGAGGCTGTGGTACAGCTATTATATACCCATACTGCTGATACCCCTGATAACGGTGTTCACAGCAATGTCGCTGGGCAGGCCGGAAAACTACAAGCTGCCGGGCTGGACGCGGCTTCTGTATATACCCACATTCGCGTTTATGGCGATGGTGCTGACCAACGACCGGCACCAGCTGGTTTTTGCGTTTCCGGCCGACACCGGGATATGGACTGGCGGCAATGCGGCGCACTCTATCGGGTACTTTGCCGTAGTGGCCTGGACGGCGGTCTGCGCCGCAGGGACTATTATTGTGATGATTGAAAAATGCCGCAGGCCAAAAAGCCGTATCCAGTGGCTGCCCATACTGCCTGTGGCGCTGTCGTTTGTATACACCGCCCTTTATGTAAGCGATGTGAAATGGCTTCGCCTTATAGCCGGGGATATGACTGTGTTCCAGTGTCTGGCTATTATGGCAGCGTTGGAAGGCTGCATTCGCTGCGGGCTGATACAGTCCAACACCGGCTATGATGAGCTCTTCGGCGCCACCACCATAGGTGCTCAGATAACCGATCACGGGTTCCGGGTAAAATCCGCCTCCTGCTCCGCATTGCCCATAAGCCTCGAAAAAATGGAGCAGGCGTTGGAGGGCCCGGTGCAGCTGGATAAAAACACCCTGCTCAAGGGGCAGGAAATAAGCTCCGGCTATGTTTTCTGGCAGGAGGACATATCGGAATTGCAGGGCGTGCTGGACCAATTTCAGACGGTGCAGGACGAATTGCGGGACACCGGGGACGTACTAAAGGCCGAGGCGGAGCAGCGCTCCTACTGGCTTAAAATCACCGAGGAAAACCGGCTATACGACATGGTGGAGCGGAAGACTCAAAGGCAGGTCGCGCTGCTTCGGAAGCTTCTCTCCCGGCTCCGTGCCACGGAGGATACCGAGGAGGCACGGCGGCTGCTGGGCCACATTGTGGTGATAGGCACATATGTAAAGCGGCGCAGCAACCTCATGTTCGTGGAGCGGCAGACAGGCACCCTGGAGGCGGCGGAGCTGAGCCTGTGCCTGAACGAGTCCGCTGCGGGGCTGGGCTTATGCAATATAAAATGCACCGTAAGGGCGGACATGGAGGGGCTGCTCCCGGCTGAATGTGGCAACATGATATACGATTTTTTCGAGGCGGCGGTGGAAATGAGCCTCACCTCCCTCTCCTCCCTGCTGTTCTACGCAGGGGAAAGAGAGGGCACTGTCACCGCCAAGGCGGCTCTCTGCTGCCATGAGGACATGGGGGCGCTCTGTTGTGAATTCCCGAATGTTATAATAGAAAAAGACGAGGACGGCATACAATACCTTACTCTCAGCATACCAAAGGAGGGCGGGGAATGAATTCCATAAAGGAGAGCTTTGACAACCTGCCCGTGGCGGTGTGCTTTTTCGATAAGAGGGGCGTTGTGCGGCTCATGAACCGGCGCATGTTGAGCGTGGGCGCGGAGCTGTTGGGCAGCGGTGTGCAGACCTTGGAAGAGCTGCACCGGGCCCTTGATAACCCGCCGGAGTCCATAGAGCGGCTGGATGCAGAGATGGGGGTATATAAATTTCCAAGCGGTACGGTGCTGCGCTTCGTTGAGCGGCAGATAACCGACAAAAGCGGCGGCAGCTATACGGAGGTCACCGCCTCGGACGTGACGAGGCTTGTAACCCTCCAGCAGGAGCTTAGAAAAGAAAACGCCCGCCTTGAGGACGCCAACCTGAGATTAAAGCGGCTGTACGACAGGATGCCGGAGATAGTGCGGGAGGAAGAGACCCTCGCCATGAAGCTGCGGGTACACGACGACATAGGCCATACCATACTTTCGGCCCGCCGGGCATTGAGGCAGGGGGAGAGCATGGAGGCCATACGTGAGAGCGCGGAGGCATGGGAAAGCACCATAGAGCTGCTCTGCCGAGCCAACAGCATGGGGGAGCCGGAGGACGCAATAGAGTACGCCAAGGCCCGGGCGGCGGAGCTTGGGGCGGAGGTCATAGTGGAGGGAAGCGTGCCAAGGGATGCAGAAATGCGGCACATATTTGCCCTTGCCATGAGGGAATGTACCTCAAACTGCATACGCCACGCCGGGGGTAAGCGGATATTCGCCCGCTTCGCGCCGTACAGGGGAGGCTGGGCGATACACATAACCAACGACGGCAAGGTACCGGATGACGAAATAACCGAGGGCGGCGGGCTGTCGGCCCTCAGGCGGCGCATAGAGAACGCCGGGGGCATCATGAGGATAAAGAGCATACCCAACTTCGCGCTGAGCGCGTTGCTGCCATACGGGGAGGAAAACAAATGGTAAACGTAATGATAGTGGAGGATCAGAAGCTGGTGCGCAGCATTCTGGAAAGCTACATTAAAAAAGAGGAGGGCTATGAGCTGCTGTCCTCCATACCCGGGGCGGACAGGGCGGCGGACATATGCGACGCCTGCAGGATTGATTTGATACTCATGGACGTGCAGACCGAGCGGCGGGAAAACGGCCTCGCCGCCGTGGAGAAGATAAAGGCCAGCCACCCGGAGATAAAAATAGTGGTGGTGACATCCCTTGTGGACTGCGAGGTGTTGAGGCGCGCCCGGGAGGCCGGGGCGGACAGCCTCTGGTACAAGGATACCGACGAGGAGCTTTTGATGGAGGCGGTGCGCCGCACCATGGCGGGGGAGCATATATTCCCGGACGCGCCGCCGGTGGTGGAGGTTGGCACGGCCAGGAGCACGGAATTTACCAACGCCGAGATGAAGGTGCTGCGCTGCCTGGTGAGAGGTATGTCGTATGGGGCTATCGCCGGGGCGCTGGGCATAGAGGTGACGACGGTGAAGTACCATGTCTCCAACATGCTGCAAAAGACCAATCTGGAGAACAAGCTCCAGCTCGCCATAGCCGCAAGCGAGGCCAAGCTGGTGGTGGAGCTGAACGAAAAATAATAAAATAATTATGAACAGAGCCTGAACCCCGTACTTTTGTACGGGGCTTTTTTTGCGCGGCTGTGCGACAATATACAGATACAAATCAATGTCCCATTTTTTGTGTGAAGTAAGACTCAGGACATTTTTCGACAATCTATTCAAGGAGGGAAAATAAAATGGCATTTTGCACCAACTGCGGCGCCAAGCTGCCCGACGGTTCCAGATTCTGCACAGAGTGCGGAGCGGCTATTGCGGCGAGCGCGCCGGCAACGCCGGCGGAGCCGGAAAAGAAGTACCCCCCCGAAGCGCCGGCGGAGCCCGCGATACACCCCGACTCGGTGGATGCGCCCATGGAATACACCGCACCCGACCGGCCCACACAGCAGAGCTACACCCCGCCTGCACAGGGCAGCTACACTCCCCCCACACAGGGCAGCTATACTCCCCCGACGCAGAGCGGCTACACTCCCCCCACACAGGGCGGATATACTCCCCCCACACAGGGCGGCTATACCCCCAACGCGCAGCAGGGCGGCGGATACAGCTATAACGCCAACACCGCCAACACCGCCTATACCCCCGGCGCAAAGGCCAATAAGGCCCCCAAGGCCCCAAGGGCGCCCAGGGCAAAGTCCGGCAGGAGCAAGGCTCCCTTTATAATCGGCGGCGCGGTGCTGGTGTTCATACTGCTCATAGTGCTGCTTATAAGGGGCTGCACGGGAGCTGTAAAGGATGCCTTTGATCCCAACCTGGGCGTATACAACGCCACAACCGCCGAGATGTACGGCATAGAGATGGACGTTACGGACGTATGGGAGGGCGGCGTATCCATAGAGCTGAAGGCCAAGGATAAGTGCGTGTTCACCATAGACGGCGATAAGTATAATATAAAGTGGACGCTGGACGGCACCGATATAAACGTCAAGGGCAAGGGCCTCGACTGCGACGGCACTCTTAATCAGGGCACCCTGGTGCTTGAGGACGTGCTGGGCATGGGCGTCAACCTCACCTTCCAGAAGGAGGGCGGCTTCAGCGATAATATGCTGGACGGCGACGGCATGACCAGCAGCGACGGCGAGATAGGCGAGGACGGATACACCGCGGCCCAGAGGAAGTGGAACGGCGCATGGTACGGCAGCTTCCAGGTGGTGGAGCAGAAGAACTTCGATTACCTCTCCGACGGCGCGGTATACGATGCGCTGATGGTCATAGACCTGGGCACCGACAACAAGGGCACCTTCGACCTCTATGTATTCAACGACTACGATGCGCCTGCGGCGGCGGGCGAGTGCGAGGCGACGGAGACGAGCCTCACCGCCACCTCCGTCGAGATGCTCGGCCAGGATCTGGACAGCGCCTACAACTGGATGCTCCTGCCCCGGCAGGATTACACCGACCAGTACTGCATGGGGGACACCTTCGAGCAGGACGAATACTACATGGAGTTCATGGTATTCATGAAGCCCTGGGGCGCGAGCTGGGATAAGGAGATAGCTGACGGCTACAACCTCCTGCCCCCCGCCATGGACAATTATAACGACCTCATAGCCGAGGGCGAAATGCCGCCCGTGGGCGAGGCCCCGATAGGCTACTTAGGCGCAGAGGCGCAGGGCGCCACGGCAGAGGCCCCCGTAGAAAATACCACCGAGACTCCGGCGCAGAGCGCCGCCCCTGCCGAGGGCTTTGACAGCGGCACCATCACGGAGACCGTAAGCGACTACTCCAAGGATGCATCGATTGACATTTCCGTGACGCTCCCCGAGAGCGGCTGGAAGCTCAGCCACGAGCTCACCACCATGTACCTCTACAACGTGGACGACCCGGAGCATCTGTTCTCCGGCGACCCCCGCATACAGTTCGACATCTACCCCAGCAGCGACAAGCTCAATTACTACGAGAAGAACTATGAGAACCTCAAGGACGAGGGCACCCGCACCATAGGCGGCGTGGAGCTCAAGGCGCGCTCCTACAAGAACGTGGGAATGCAGTGGACGGAGTACTACGGCGAGGTGCCGGGCGGCGGCTGGCTCTCCATAAAGATATCCAAGGTGGACAGAGGAGCGGGCAGCGAGGGCGACGCCGTCCTCAACAGCATCTCCTTCAAGTAACAAAACGGAGCGCTGGCCTATGAAAAGGATAAAGCTGTTTACGGCGCTCCTGCTGGCGGCAGCCATGGTACTTCCCATGGCTGGCTGCGGCAAGGGCAAGCCCAAGGACGGCGGGGAAGCCTCCCCCGCCTCCTGCGCGGCGGCCGGAGAGTACGAGGTATACTCCATGACCACGGCGGGGACCACCCTCACACGCAGCCAGCTTGAAGCGGGCGGCATGGCGGAGGGCATGTTCCTGAAGATCAACGCCGACGGCACGGGCGAGATAAACTATACCGGCTCCCAGACCAACGCCATAAAGGTGGACGAAAAGGCGGGCAAGGTAAAGATAGAGGGCGGCGCGGAGCTGGACTACGCGCTGGAGGGCGGCAGGATAACCCTCACCTTCCCCGGCAATTCGCTGATAATGGTATATGAGAGCGAGGCCGCTGAGGAGGAGGGCAAAAGCAAGGGCGATTTCGCCTCCTTCGGCAAAAAGGACGAGGAGCAGGCGGCCGCCCCCGACAGCCAGCCCGACATGGAGTTTATAAACGAATTCCTCGGGGACTGGCACGGCATGGCGGAATACTATGACTGCACCGGCGTATACGAGGCGAACAACCGCAACCAGTGCGAGATACTGGCGAGGATAACCTATGACGAGGACGCGGGCGAGCTGAAGCCCTTCGTGGGCGCGGCCTTTGACGGGGCAAACCAGTACAACTTCAAGATAACCTCCGCAACGGAATATCGGGACGACAGCTACCGCTACTTCAAGATAGGCGGCAGGTTCATGGATCAGCCCCTGGCGGAGGGCAGCCTTGTGGAGTACGAGGCGGAGTATGACAGGCTCTGGGTGATAGGCATAGCCGACGACGGCGAGGGCAACGTGCTCAAGCTGCTGGGCTGCCTCAGGAGGCCGGGCGCGAAGTGGGACTATGAAAACGACTACCCCTACATCGACAAGGACGGCGTAGAATTCTACAAGGGCAAGAGCCTCGAGGAGATAGCCAAGCTGTTCAAGGTGGATCTTAACGCGCAATAGGCAAGGGTAAAACCAAAATAAATCAAAAAAACAGGGAGGAAAAATATATGCAGTACAGAATGGAAGGCGGCAGCTTACCCGCCGTAATAATCAACCTCAACCCCGGCGAGACCATGATAAGCGAGGCGGGCGGCAGGACCTGGTCGAGGGGCGCTGTGGATTCCACGGTCACCACCCTCGGCGGCGCAGGCAAGGCGCTCGGGCGGATGCTCATGGGCGAAAGCCTCTTTATGAACCTCTACACCGCTCAGGAGCCGGCGGAGATAGCCTTCTCCTCCTGCTTCCCCGGCAGGATAGTCGTGCGCGAGCTTGGCCACGGCCAGAGCATAATCTGCCAGAAGCACGCCTTCCTCTGCGCCACATACGGCGTTGAGCTTTCCATGTTCTTCCAGAAGAAGCTGGGGGCCGGCCTTGTGGGCGGCGAGGGCTTTATAATGCAGAAGGTCACCGGCCCTGGCCTGGTATTCCTGGAGGTGGACGGCTTCTGTCAGGATTACGATCTCGCCCCCGGCGAAAGGCTGGTATGCGACACCGGTGTGCTGGCGGTAATGGACGAGACCTGCTCCATGGATGTGCAGATGGTCAAGGGTGTGAAAAACATGATATTCGGTGGCGAGGGCCTGTTCGATACCGTAATAACCGGCCCCGGCAAGGTACACCTTCAGACCATGACCATAGGCAGGCTGGCGCGGCAGATAATACCCTATATACCCAATAAAAAATAAATGAAAAGAATAGTTTCACTGCTGCTTGCGGCGCTGACGCTAAGCGCCGCAGGCTGCTCCAAGGCTCCGGAGGCGCTCGATATGCCGTCAAAAATCCAGAGCCCGGTTGAACAGGCCCTGCCGGAAAGCGGCAAAAGGCTGGACGAGATAGCCCTGCCGGAGGCTCAGACCCGGCAGGACCAGCCCGTTGTGACCGATCAGGCCGAGCCGGAACCGGATCAGACCGGGGCTGCCGCGGCAGAGCAGGCCGAGCCGCCGGCGGAAGACCCCATAACCATGGAGGGAAAAGATATGCAGATAACCTTTGACAGACTGCCCGACACGCTGGAGGAGTTCAGCGCGCTGTGCAATGACCTTACAAAGCCCGAGAATACCTGCGCCCTGTTTTTGCTGGCGCTGAACCTTTACACAAAGGACAAGGCGGCGGGAGAAAAGGCCATAGACATGCTGCGGGGCCCCCGGCCCATGACAGGCATAGACTCACAGTTCATACGGGACAGGCTGAGAGATAAAAAATACCTGCCTCTGGCCTACTTCGACGGGGCCACCCCGGAGAACGGCTACGGGCCAACCCAGCCGTATGTTTTAAACTTCTACCCCGACCAGCGGCCCCAGGACTGCGAGGAGGGGTATATGAGGCTGTTTTTAAAGACGGCGGGCGCAGACGCTGCCCGGCCCATCAAGCTCAGGCAGAAGGGGGACAACTGGTATCTCTGGGAGTATTCCAGCATACTCACAGGCATTCGCGTCCCCGCCCAAGAGGATCCCTGGGCATGAGGCGGGTAGTGCTGCTTGCGCTGTGCGCGATGCTTCTTTGCGGCTGCGCGAGGAACAACGACCTTGCGGATGCGATAGCAAGCAGCATAAGCGTATCCACCCCCCGCCCCACCATACGGCCCCTCGGTAAGCCCACGGCGGAGCCAAAGCCGGCAACAGAACCCGAATCCGAGTCCGAGCCGGAGCCGGAGGCTTATACCGAGGAGGGGGCGCTGTATCTCGTAAGCCTTTACGGTGAGGACGAGGACGCCTTTGAGCTCAAGCTGCGCCCCGTGTTCAGCCTTTCCGATGAGGACATCGAGGAGAGCATGGAGCTTTACGGCCTTACTTATGATGACTTTTTCGCAAGCGAGGGCATTGTGGTATGCCCGAACGAGGAGGTTTTCCACACCGCCACGGTGCTCAAGGATTCCAACGCGGTGTTCGCGCTTTTAGACTGGGAAAGCGATGAGCCCTGGAATGAGCATATACTCCTGACGGCGGAGAAGTTCCTCGCCTATATGCGTATGATGGAGGAGGACGGCAATTCCCTGCTGGCAAGCGTGACCACCTTATCCGGAATGGTCACGGGGCTTGAGCAGCTATACGTGCCGTAACACAAAAAAACGCCCCTGTAAGGAGACAGACCCAAGCCGGGGACAAATGCAAAAATTCAGAAAGGAGCTATTATATGGGACTTTTTGACAAGAAATACTGCGATATATGCGGCGAAAAGATAGGGCTCTTGGGCAACCGCAAGCTGGAAGACGGAAACCTCTGCAAGGACTGCGCCAAGAAGCTGTCACCATGGTTTTCCGACAGGCGCAACAGCACCGTGGCCGAGATAAAGGAGCAGCTTGAATACCGGGAGCGCAACAAGGAGGACGTCGCCCGCTTCCACACCACGAGGACGCTGGGCAGCAGCACGCGGATACTCCTCGACGAGGACGCGCAGAAATTCATGGTTACCTATGCCCGCAACATTCAGGATGCCAACCCCGACGTGCTGGATTACTCACAGGTAACGGGCTGCCGCATCAATGTGGACGAGAGCCGCATAGAGATAGAGCGGGAGGGCCCGGACGGTAAAAAGGTAAGCTACAACCCGCCCCGCTACGAGTACAGCTATGACTTCGACGTCATAATAAGCGTCAACCACCCCTACTTCAGCGAGATGAAGTTCCGCCTCAACGACAGTTCTATAGAGCTGCACAGCCAGGGCGGGCCGGGCTTCTCCTCCAAGGCGGTGGATCCCCGCACCAACATGGAGTACCTCTCATACGAAAAGCTCGGCCAGGAGATAGTGGAGGCGCTTACCAGCGTGCGCCAGACCGTGCGCGATAACATAGCCGCCGCAAAGGCCCCCAGGCAGGCGGTGATATGCCCCTGCTGCGGCGCGAGCACCTTCCCGGACGCCTCCGGCTGCTGCGAATACTGCGGAAGTCCGGTAAAGTAGGGGCGATATGGCAAAGCGGAAGCGGCTCATGCTCAAATGGATAATAATACTCGCCGCCATAGCCATGGTAATATGGGGCGGCGCGCTGGCCTACCGCCATTTCGTGACCGACCGGATAATGGACAAGGGCGGTATGGAGAACCCGAACTATGTGCAGCAGCTTGACGGCCTGAGCTACGACATGGCGGAGCAGGCGGAAGACCTTTGCGCCCCCTGGAGCAGCGATGAGGGCTACGCTGTGGCAATAGACGGCGAGACACTGACCCTCAGTGAAAACGGCGGGGAGCTGTGCGCCAAGGAATACTGCGCCATCTCCGATGGCATATACCGCATATACGCCATGGACGGCGGAAGCTTCGGCGAGTTCGACTATTTCGACTACGCCCCCGGCGTTCTGACCGGTTACATTGGCAGTGACACGGACAACCCGGTGTATGTGGAGTTTTCCCACCGATAATGCCGAACCAATCGAAAAAGCCCGCATTGCGGGCTTTTCAGAGTGTCAAAAAAGTGGCTGAACGCCACTTTTTTGAGTTTTACGGGTTTTGCCTCTCGCAAAAAACATGAGGTTCCGCCCCGGGAAACGGGCCGGAACTGACCCGCTGCGGCGGGCCTCCGGGCGGCAAAATCCGCAAAGTACGAAAACCTCTGGGTTTTCATCCGTTCTGACGCACACCCCCCAGGGGGCCTTCTCTTGCCCCAGCGGGGCAATTCACCTTGTGTCGTCAGAGCCGGATTAAACATAAGGGGCTGCGGCCCCTTATCAACCCCCTTTTCCGGGGGCATTAACTTATTTTGCCGCTTACAGCTTGTGTACATACAGCGCCCGTATGGCGTTGAGCACGGCAAGAACCATTACTCCCACATCGGCGAATATTGCCGCCCACATGTTGGCTATACCCAGCGCGCCAAGTATCAGGCAGAGCGCCTTTACGCCAAGGGCAAACGCTATATTCTGGTAGACTATGCCGATGCATTTTCTGGATATCTTTATGGCCTTGGATATCTTCATGGGGTCGTCGTCCATAAGGACTATGTCGGCGGCCTCTATGGCGGCGTCTGAACCCATAGCGCCCATGGCTATGCCTATATCCGCCCGGGAGAGTACAGGGGCGTCGTTTATGCCGTCCCCCACGAAGGCTAGCTTGCCTTTCCTGCCGGTTTCGGCAAGCAGCTTTTCTACCTCTGCAACCTTATCTGCCGGCAGCAGGTCGCTGCGGTACTGGTCTACCCCAAGCTTTTTGGCCATGTACTCCGCAACGCGGCCAATATCGCCCGTGAGCATGACGGTCTTTTTCACGCCTATCTTCTTCAGCTCGGCTATGGCCGCCCTGGAGGTGGGCTTTTCAACATCGGATATAACTACGTGGCCGGCGTACTTGCCGTCTATGGCGATATGTATTATGGTGCCTGAGCTGTGGCAGTCTATGTAATCTACGCCCATGCGCTTCATGAGCTTGCCGTTGCCCGCGGCCACCTCTGCGCCGTCCACCCTTGCGATGACGCCGCTGCCGCTTATCTCCTGTATGCCGGTGACCCGGTCGCGCTCTATTTCCCTGCCGTAGGCCCTTTGCAGGCTCTTGCTGATGGGATGGGAGGAGGCGCACTCCGCAAGCGCCGCGAGCTCAATAAGCTTTTCCTCCGGTATAGTGTTGTGGTGTATCCCGCTCACCTCGAACACGCCCCGGGTGAGCGTGCCGGTCTTGTCGAATACCACTATGCTGGTCTGGGACAGGGCCTCAAGGTAGTTGGAACCCTTTATCAGCACCCCCTCCTTGCTGGCACCGCCCAATCCGGCGAAGAAGCTCAGCGGAATGCTTATCACCAGCGCGCAGGGGCAGCTGATTACCAGGAAGGTCAATGCCCGGTATACCCATATTTCCCAGCCGCCCGGCATGCCCATCATGAGGTTTATAACGGGGGGCAGTATGGCGAGGGCCAATGCGCTGTAGCATACGGCAGGGGTATACGCCCGGGCGAACCTGGATATGAAGTTCTCGGAGCGGGATTTGTGTGAGCTGGAATTCTCCATAAGCTCCAGTATTTTGGATACGGTGGATTCGCCGAAGGCCTTGGTGGTGCGAACCTTCAGCACGCCGGTCAGGTTGATGCAGCCGCTTATTATATCGTCCCCCGCCTTTACGTCCCGCGGGCGGCTCTCGCCGGTGAGGGCCGCGGTATCGAGGGAGGAGTCGCCCTCTATGACTTGGCCGTCAATTGGCACCTTTTCACCGGGCTGCACTACTATCACGCTGCCGACAGGGATCTGGTCCGGATCTACCTGCTCAAGAGAGCCGTCCCTTTCGATATTGGCGTAGTCGGGACGGATATCCATCAATGCCGCGATGTTCCTGCGGCTCTTGCCTACGGCGTAGCTCTGGAACAGCTCTCCTATCTGGTAGAACAGCATTACGGATACCGCCTCGGCAAAGTCGCCGGTTTTCTCGTATATGGCCAGAGCTATGGCGCCTACGGTGGCTACGGCCATGAGGAAGTTTTCATCGAAGACCTGATGATTGATTATGCCCCGGAAGGCCTTGCGCAGTATATCGTAGCCTATGGTTATATAGCTTGCGGCGTAGAGCGCGATCCCGGCCCAGCCGCCTATTTTGAACAGCTTCACCGCCGCAAGCAGCAGGGCCGCTATGGCTATGCGGATAAGCATTTTTTTCTGTTTCCTGTTCATATGTCGCTCCCTTCGGAAAACAGCGCCCCTTTATTTTAAGGAGCGCAGAGATATTGTGAGCATTACAGATATATCTCGCAGTCCTCTTCCACCTTTTTGCAGTTATTGAGCACGTTCTTCATGACGGCATTGACATCGCTGCCTTCTGCGAATTCCACTATCATCTTCTGGGTCATGAAATTTACTACGGCCTTTTGGACGCCCTCGGTCCTGTTGGCGGCTTCCTCCATGAGGTTGGCGCAGTTGGCGCAGTCCACCTCGATGCGGTAGGTCTTCTTCACGGTACTCATTCTCCTCTCAAAATCCATATCCTGATCTAACAATTAAGCACTTGTTTAATCGTTATGAGAAAAGTATAATCTCATCAGGGCTTAAAGTCAACACAGCCGCCGGCCTACCTTCTTTTTGGGCGAAAAGTCCTTCCAAACGGAACAGGCGGCGCAAGGAGGACAATAATATAATATGTTGCAGCTTCCCCACCATCACCGCGACGACGACAAGACGGAGCACCTTGAGGCCTGTCTGCAAAGGGTAGAGCATTTCCAGACGGTATCCGAGCTTTTCCGCCAGCTTTCAGACAGCAGCAGGATACGCATATTCTGGCTTTTATGCCACTGCGAGGAGTGCGTGCTGAACATATCGGCGCTTATGGATATGTCCAGCCCTGCGGTATCCCACCACCTGAAGCAGCTCAAGACCAGCGGCCTGATAGTCAGCCGCAGAGAGGGCAAGGAGGTATGCTATAGGGCGGCGGATACGGAGCAGGCGAGGCTGCTGCACATTATGATAGAGCGCACCATGGAGATAGCCTGCCCGGAGGAGGATGCGGCGGAAGCAGCGGCGCCCCGTTCCCTGAACCCGGACGAAAAAGCCGGGCAGGACTACGGCGGCTACCCCCTGGAGCAGATAGAGACCATACGCCGGGTACACGACCTGCTTACCGAAGATCTTTCCAGCAGGATTACCATCGAGGAGCTTTCCAAGCGGTTCCTCATGAACCCATCTACCATGAAGGAGCTTTTCAGGGCGGTATACGGAAGCTCAATAGCCGCCCACATAAAGGAACACCGTATGGAAAGGGCGGCGGAATTATTAAAGGATACCGACCAAAGCATGGCGGAAATAGCCAATGGGGTGGGCTACGGGAGCCAGAGCAAATTCACTGCCCAATTCCGAAAGGCCTACGGACTGCCGCCTACCGAATACCGCAGGCTTATCAGAAAATAAAAAAGTGGCGCTCAGCCACTTTTTAGCGAAATGTTTACTTTCCGATATATTCGCAGCCCATGTACTTTACCAGCACATCGGGTACCTTCACGGTGCCGTCGGGCTGCTGGTAATTCTCCAGTATGGCGGCGACGGTGCGGCCTACGGCTACGCCGGAGCCGTTGAGGGTGTGCACAAGCTCCGGCTTGGCGCCCTTTTCCCGGCGGAAGCGTATCTGGGCGCGGCGCGCCTGGAAGTCCTCAAAGTTGGAGCAGGAGCTTATCTCCACATACCTGCCGTAGCTGGGCATCCATACCTCTATGTCGTAGGTCTTGGCGCTGGAGAAGCCCAGATCGCCTGTGGAGAGCACTACTACATGATAGGGCAGGCCGAGGCCCTGCAGCACCTTCTCGGCGTCCCGGGTCAGGGACTCCAGCTCGTTGTAGCTGTCCTCGGGCTTTGTGAACTTAACAAGCTCCACCTTGTTGAACTGATGCTGGCGGATAAGGCCCCGGGTATCCCGGCCTGCGGAGCCGGCTTCGCTGCGGAAGCAGGCGCTGTATGCGCAATACTTGATGGGCAGCTTATCGCCGTCCACTATCTCCCCCCGCAGCATGTTGGTGACGGGAACCTCGGCGGTGGGGATAAGGAAGTAATCGGTATTGGCTACCTTGAAGGCATCCTCCTCGAACTTGGGGAGCTGGCCGGTGCCGGTCATGGAAGCCCGGTTTACCATATAGGGAGGAAATATCTCGGTATAGCCGTTCTGCGTATGGGTATCCAGATAGTAGTTGATTATGGCGCGCTCCAGGCGGGAGCCCAGGCCCCTGTATACCGTGAAGCGGGCACCGGTGATCTTTCCTGCGGTGGCGAAATCCAGTATGCCCAAGTCCTCACCTATGTCCCAATGCGCCTTGGGCTCGAAGTCGAACCTCGTGGGCTCTGACCAGCGGCGCACCTCCACGTTGGCCTTGTCGTCCGCCCCCTCGGGCACGGACTCGTGAGGTATATTCGGCACGCTCATGAGCATGGACTGAAGCTCCTCGTCCATCTTTGCTATCTGGTCGTCCAGCTCCTTTACCCTTGCGCCCAGCTCCTTCATTTCGGCCATCAGGGCGGTGGTGTCCTCGCCCGCCTTCTTCATGGCGGGGACTTTGGCGGAGCCCTCGTTGCGCTTTGCCTTGAGCTGCTCCACCTCCTGCATTACTTCCCGGCGCTTTGCGTCCAGCTCCAAAAGGGCGGTGACGTCCGCGCCCTTATTGCGGCGCTTGCGCATGGCTTCCACCAGTGCCTCGGGATTCTGACGAATGCGTTTTATATCCAGCATTTTTCTTTCCTCCTAAATGCTAATTTCGCAAAAGTGGCTAAAGGCCACCTTTGCGAGCTTTATTCGCGTTTTGCCTCTCGCTGCGCTCGGCCTTACATACGTTCCGGCGCCTGAAGGCCCACGAGGTAAAGGCCCTTCTTTATGGTGATCCTCGCGGCGTCCGTAAGGGCCAATCGGGCGGCGGATACGCCCGCATCCTCCGTGATTATCTGGTTGCAGAAATAGAACTTGTTGAAGGCCGTGCAGACCTCCATCGTGGCGCGGGAGACGATATAAGGCTCGTTCTTTTCCGCCGCCGCCAGCACCGCCGCCGGGAAGGCCGCTATGGCCTTGGCGAGAGATGCCGTGGCGTCGTCCGCGAAGCAGGAGGGGTCTATGGCGTTAACGTCATAGCTCCCCGCCTTGCGGAGCACCGAGCAGCAGCGGGCGTGGGTGTACTGGGCGTATGGCCCCGTCTCCCCGTCAAAGTTCAGCACCTTTTTCCATGAGAAGGTCACGTCCTTTATGCGGCTGTTGTAGAGCATGCTCCATACCACCGCGCCAACGCCTACGGCCGCTGCTACCTCGTCCTTATCGGGAAGGTCGGGGCTCTTTTCCTCGATTATTTTGCCGGTCTTTTCCACGGCGGCGTCCAGCACGTCCTCGAGATAGACCACGTTGCCGTGGCGGGTGGAGAGGGTCCCCTCCTCCATGGATACCATGCCGAAGTTGACGTGCTCGCAGTCCTTCACCCAATCATTGCCCATGAGCTCCAGCACCTTGAAAAACTGCTTAAAGTGCAGGTTCTGCTGGTAGGCCACAACGTAGAGGGACTTTACGAAGTCGTAGGTCTTTTTGCGGTATATGGCCGCCGCAAGGTCCCTTGTGGCGTAAAGGGTTGCCCCGTCGGAGCGGAGTATTATGCAGGGGGGCATATCGTATGCGGAAAGGTCAACCAATGTCGCGCCCTTGTCCACCGTGAGCAGCCCCTTCTGGCGCAGCTCGTCTATGACCGCGCCCATCTTGTCCTCATAGAAGCTTTCCCCCGCGTAGCTGTCGAAGCGTACCCCCAGCCGGTCGTATACCTTGCCGACCTCCTTGAGGGTAAGGTCCTTGAACTGCTGCCAGAGGGTGACGGCTTCATTGTCCCCGTTCTCTATCTTCTTGAACCAGGCCCGGGCCTCGTCGTTCATCTCGGGGTGGGCCTCCGCCTCCTCGTGGAAGCGGACATAGAGCTTTACAAGCTCCCGCACGGTGCATTGAGGCACCGGCTTGTCCCCCCACTTTTTATAGGCTACTATCATCTTGCCGAACTGGGTTCCCCAGTCCCCCAGGTGGTTTATGCCTATGGCGTTGTAGCCCAGCGCCCTGTATATCCTGTAAAGGGAGTTGCCTATGGCGGTGCTGGGCAGATGGCCTATATGGAAGGGCTTGGCGATGTTTATGGAGGAATACTCCACGCAGACGTTCCTGCCGCCGCCAAGGTCGCTGTCGCCGTAGCTGTCGCCCTGAGCAAGCACCTTGTTGAGCGTATCCCGCACGAAGGCGGTCTTGTCCACGAAGAAGTTGAGGTAGCCCCCCTTGGCCTCCATGGAGGCTATGCCGTCTATGTGGCCTATGCTCCCTGCAAGCTCTGCGGCTATGGCGGGAGGGGCCTTGCGCATGGTCTTTGCGAGGCGGAAGCAGGGGAAGGCGTAGTCGCCCATTGCGGGGTCGGGAGGAGTTTCCAGCCAGTCCTTGAGCTGATCCGCTTCCAGTCCGGTCTGTGCCGCTATTGCGGCGGCAATGCGCAGCTTGTTTTCCATTATGTGAATTCTCCTGTGATTTTCTTTTTTAGCTATTCTTCTATGCGCATTATGTCCGCGCCCAGTGCGCGGAGCTTCTGCTCCAGGAACTCGTAGCCCCGGTCGATAAAGTGTATCTGGCTTATGGTGCTCTCGCCCTCGGCGGCAAGGGCGGCTATGACCAGGGCGGCGCCCGCCCTGAGGTCGCTTGCGCAAAGGGGCGCGCCGTAGAGCTTTTCCACTCCCTCCACCGTGGCCGTGCGGGAGCTTATTGAAATGCTGGCTCCCATCTTGGCAAGCTCCGGCACGTGGTTGAAGCGGTTCTCGAATATGTTTTCCATTATGAAGCTGTTGCCCTCCGCCGTGGCCAGAAGCGCCATCATGGGCTGCTGAAGGTCTGTGGGGAAGCCGGGATAGGGCAGCGTCTTTATGTTGACGGCCCGGGGCCGCTTGTCTGCGGATACCCGGATGAAGAAATCCCGCCCGTCGTCCCCCTCCGTGACGGTCACGCCGCACTCCATGAGCTTGGCGGATATGGCCTCAAGGTGGGTGGGGATGACGTTGTTGATTATCACGTCGCCCCGGGTGGCGGCGGCGGCTATCATAAATGTACCCGCCTCTATCTGGTCGGGTATTACGGCGTAGGTGCAGCCATGGAGCCTGCGCCCGCCCTGTATGCGGATAACGTCGGTGCCCGCGCCTTTTACGTTTGCCCCCATCATATTGAGGAAGTTGGCCACGTCCACCACATGGGGCTCCTTTGCGGCGTTGGCGATTATGGTCTGCCCCTCGGCGGCCACCGCCGCCAGCATTATGTTTATGGTGGCGCCCACGCTCACCACGTCCAGATATATCTCCGCGCCCCTGAGCCTATCCGCCCTTGCCTTTACGGAGCCGCCCTGTATCACTATATCCGCGCCCAGCGCCCGCATTCCCTTAATATGCTGGTCTATGGGCCGCTGGCCTATGGCGCAGCCGCCGGGAAGGGCTATCTCCGCCTTCTTATACCGGCCCAGCAGCGCCCCTAAAAGATAGTATGAGGCGCGCATGGAGCTGACCATTTCCCCCGTTACGCTGAAGGTGCTTATGCCGGAGGGGTCTATGCGCATACTGCCGTCCGGCGTGCGGGAAATATCCGCGCCCATGCTGGTGAGTATCTCCTCCACTATGCGCACATCCTCTATCTCGGGCAGGTTTTCCAAGAGGCAGCTTTCGCCTGAGAGTATGACGGCGGGTATTATGGCAAGGGCGGCGTTTTTGGCCCCGCTTATAGTCACCGCGCCCTCAAGGCGTTTTCCGCCGTTTATTCTGTAATACGCCATTTATGCTCCCGAAAAAAATAATTCTTTATCCAACGAGGGGATAATCCCTCTCTAACCTGATAATTATACTATGCCTGCGGTGTTTTTGGCAAGACAAACAGGACGGCAAAAAGGAGCGGCGCAGCCGCTCCCGCCGGGAGTTACTTTTCTAAGTAATATCTTGGATTGTAGGCTATGCCGTCAATCCTGAGTTCAAAGTGCAGATGTGCTTCGGTACAGCTGCCTGAGTCGCCGGCCTTGCCTATACTCTGGCCCTTGGCTACCTTATCGCCGGGAGCCACGGAGAACTGGCTCAGGTGGGCGTAGCGGGTGACGAACCCTTCGCCGTGGTCTATCTCTATGATGTTGCCGTAGCCGCCCCGATTTATGGCGCAGACCACGGTGCCTCCCTCGCTGGACAGCACCGGATCGCCGGCCTTGGCCTCGTAGTCCAGGCCAAGATGAAGTATGCCGTTCCTTTGCCCGTAGTTTGAAATTATCTCTCCACCGGCTACGGGGGAAGCAAAGCTGAGCGCCTCGGGCTTTCTGCCCTCCTTGCCCTCGTGCCTGCCCGGCTCGCCGCCGCTCTTTTTATCGGTGCCCTGAAGTATTACCGTATCCTGTGGTTCCACCGTAACTGTTTCGCTCTTGCTGCGGCTGGAGCTCTTTTCGCCGTTTATGTATACCGTATGGTTCACGGTGGTTCTGCTGCCCGCCCTGCCTAAGGTGAGGGTAATGCTGGTGCCGGCCACCAGTGTGGGGTCTTTCTCCACCTTTGAGTCGAAGGGCAGCTCCTTCGTTTCGCTGCTCGTCACAGTGGTAATGACCTTCAGAGGACTGCTTGAGGAGGTGAACTTTTCGTATACCTGGTCATAGCTGGAAATGTCTTCGGGCTTTGCATCGGGCTGGGGCTGCATCTCTACCCCACTGTAAAGCTCGGTGGTACGGTCGCCGGATTCCGTCACCTTGCCGTCGAAGTAGCTCCTGACTTCCTCCAGCAGCGATTCCGCGGCCTCGGTGCTGGCCAGCACCGCCCTTGTCCTGCCGTCTATGACTATGGCGCAGGGCGTATACTGTTCCGGCGCCATGGCCTGCTCTGTGTCGGGGCTGTTCTCGGCCGTTGCCTCTTCAGCGTCGCTTACTCCGTAAGCTTTAGGCTGGGCAAGCTGTTCCCCCACATTGCTTTCGGACAGTATGGAGGTGCCGTTGTAGCATTCCGGCGGCAGAAGCGAGGAACCCTTGGCGATGCCAAAGGCCAGGGCTGTTACCGGCAGCGCAATCAGCAGCAGCGGGAGCAGCCTGTCCCACTTCTTTTTTGGATTCTCGGTTATCTCGTACAGCCTGCCCGTTTCCTCATCCCATATGTACTTGCCGAAAAAGCCGTCGTCCCCACCGCCGGCGTGCTCCGCCGCCTCTTCAACCGCCTGATCTATCATTTCGGCTTCCACGGGTATTTCCGACTCGTTATTTTCTTCAGTTAAGATGTCTTTTTCTTCTTCCATGGCGGTATTATACCCTATTTCGCCATATACCGCAATCAGGGCAGGGGCACGGTAGCCTCGGTTTTGCCCTTGGGGTATTCGCAGGAATCGTAATAGGGGGAGTAGGTGTAGATGTATATATCGCTGTCCCTGAAGTCCAGTATGCGCATGTACCCGCCTCCGCCGGCCTTGCTGCCCTGGAAGTTGGAGAGAATGGCGTATACCGTCCTGTCCGGATCGCCGTCGCCGTCGTCGTCAAGCTGCACGTTTTTGTAGGAGATATCCCGGCAGTGGCCGCACAGCACCAGAAAAACGTTGGGGTTGGCCTTTACTATCTTTTCGAATATGGCCTTTCCCTGAGTAGTATAGGAAGCGCTCTTTTTAAGGTAGCTGTGGGTGATTATTATGGCGTCCCTGCTGCTGTATTGCCGCAATACTCCGTTTATCCAGTTTACCTCGTCTTCACTGGGTCCCTTGTTGGAGAAGGCTATGCCCATGAATATGTAGTCCCGGCCGTTTGCTGAAAACAGCTCGTAGCGGCTGCCGGTATCGCCGTATTCCTGAGACATGGAGGCAGGGCGGAGGCTGAGCACGTATTTCAGGAAGTTGGCGTAGTTCATCCTATAGCCTATATCGTGGTTGCCGCATGCCGCAAGGAAGGGAATGGAGGCGCTGCTGAGTATGTCCATGGATTCCCTGGCCTGCCGCCACTGGTCCTCGGAGCTCCAGCTGCCTACCACGTCGCCGGTATGGAAAACAAAGCGTATATCCAGAGCCGCCCTGTTGTCGGCTATCCACTGGGTCATGCCGTCGAAGATGGGCTTGTAGGCATTGTGATAGTTCTGAGTATCGCTGAGCCATGCTATGGTGAAGGCCTGTGCTTCTGAGAACAAAAGCGCAATGCACAGCACAAATGGGGCCAGTAAGCGTCTTAGCCTAAACATCAAAAAAGTCACTCCTTAGTATATAAGCGTAATGCAATAAGCTTTATTTGAGCCTGAGCCGGAGGTCGTCTCCCTCCAGCCGCAGCACCATGGTCTCCCGGGGCGCTACGAGGCGGGAAAAGAATCTGTCTCCGTAGCTTGCGAGAATGTCGTCAAGGCTCCTGTTGGTGGCCCAAAGGGTGGCCTTCCTGGCGCTCTGCCTCTCGTTGAGGATGGAGAACAGCGTCTCTCGGGTGACGGAGTTTATCATGGGCTCTGTGCCCAGGTCGTCTATTATCATGAGATCGGGGCCGAGGATGTCCGGACTTTCGCCCCTGCCCCGTATGCTCTCCATAAAGGCGTTGATGAGGTTGTAGGCGGAGGCCTTGTATACGTCGTAGCCCCTGGAGGATACCTCCAGAGCTATGGCGTTTAGCAGGTAGCTCTTGCCGAGACCTGTGCCGCCCATGAGCAGTATCCCCATAGGGTCGCACTTTGGGAAGGCCATTGCGTACCCCTCGCACAGCTCCTTTGCCTTCAGGGCGATGCGCTTCTGGCGGTCGCACGGGTATATGTCGGAGCGAAACAATGCGAAACTCTGTTGCGTATCGATGCCCGATGTGGCGTACATTTCTTCCAGAATGCGGGCTTTCATGCAGGGACAGAGCTTTTTCACCGTATCCCCCACATAACCGGTATCGTTACAGGCCTTGCAGCGATAGTGTGGCAACATATGGTCTGGCGGCAAACCGGCCGAAAGAAGCAAATTCAGCTCTTCTTTGTCCAGCTGCTCAACTTTATTGCGAAGCTCAGACGAGTCCTCGTTCCGCATTATCATAAGGCCTGTGTCGAAGGCCAGACGGCGGCGCTGGTCGGCTATTTCCCTGAGCCTCGGCATGGCCGTACATGCGGCCTCCCGGCGCTCCCCGGCCTCCCGCTCCGCCCTTTCGCGGCTCATTCTGTATTCGTATATCAGCTCCGGCGTAGGCTTCATTTTTTGTCCTCCTCGTCCTCCAAGAGGGTTATTCCGATGCTCTTTAGATCCTCGTCGGAGTATTTGCGCTGGCCGTAGTTCATAAAGTAAGAGGATTGCTGCTTTTTGCCGCCCTCTGCGGCGGGCTGCTTTTCCAACTCCTCTATGGCCTTCCTGGCCTGATGCAGAGTGGTAACGCCCTTTTCGTGCAGCTGCTCTATGAGCCGGCGGGTCCTGTCGAAGGGGTGGCTGTAGCCTGCTGAACGTTCAGCTGCCAGCAGCACCGCCTCCGGCTGCATGTGCCAGGATACCGTCCATGTGCTTACCGCTTCCTTTTCCCTGCGCCCCGGCGCGCCCTTTAGCCCGGCGCGGGAATAAATCTCCCGGGCAAGCTCCTCGGTGAGCGCGGCGGACTTAATGGCCTCCTGCACCCCTCCCTCCATGCGCATGCCCTCCAGTATGGCGTTCAGGTATGCGAAGGTGGGCTTATCTGAAGAGGTCATGGCGGGGCAGGCGGAAAGTATCTCGTCCAGCGTCATGCCCCATTCCTCTGTCCATTTCTTATACAGGGCAAGCTCGTCCTCAGTGGCCATGCGTCCCTTGCGCCAGCGGGCAAGTATGGCCTTTGCGCCGCCCTGAAGCTCGGTGTCCAGCTTTATGCGCTGCTCCGCGTCTGCGGCGGTAAGCACCCCTTCTTTGGCCCATTCCCGGGCCATCCTGTCCATGAACTGTATCTTGACGGAGGGCCCCTTCAGCTCCATGCAGCGGCGTACAAGCATTACTGCCGCCGCCTCCTCCAGGCCGAATACCTCTATCCAATCGTATATCTTTGAAAGCTCGCCGGGGGTGAGCACCCGCGCGCCGCATACCTGACGAAGCGCCGAAACGAGCGGGGCGTACTTGCGGGTGCCGCCGGTGACGGGCCCTGCCTGAACGGATAAATATTCAACGCTTAACGGCTCCTGCTCCACTATGCGCAGCAGGCCCATGTCCTGCCAGTATAAGAAGGCCTCCACCGCCTTGGCGCTGTCGATGCCGAGGGACGCGCAGAGGTCGGCGTTTTCCAGCCTCCGGCAGCCGCACTGCATAAGGCCGAAAAGGTATACCTTGCAGTATAGCTCGGGTGCCTTGGGCATGTACTCCAGTATGAAGATGTTCTGCACAGAGGTACAGCCCATCAGGGCCGCACCCTGCTCAAAGCCGCAGCGTATCATTTATGGCGCCTTTCGTGAGTGTATTTTATAAAATCAGTATTTATACAGCATTTCTGCCGGTTAATTCATCTGTATGTGCGTATATGGTATGTTGCATTACTTTGCTCTTATCTTGCAGGTGAAATCATTGGTGGTCATCTTATACAGGCATACGGCATCCGCCATACTGGCGGTGAAGGGCGCCTCTATGCCCGCCTGATGCTTCATTATCCTGTTCAGGGCGTATATTTTTTCTTCCGTATACTCTATGAACTCCACATTGCCGGTACCTATGACGCTGGCGAAGGTGTAGCCATAGGCGCAGGGGTTCGCGTCTTCAACAAGCTCGCCCCGGCCGTCCAGCTCGAGGCATACCGTGGGGTTCTTTTTTAGTATTTCCAGCTTGCGGCCCTCTTTGGCGCTGTGAAAGTAGAAGGTCAGCGCGCCGTCCGCGTACTCATAGCCGTAGTTCAGCGGCACTATGTAGGGGACGCCGCCGTCTGTCATGGCGAGGCGGCAGACCTTACACTCGGATACAAGCTCCAATATTGCGCATATGTCGGTTATCTCCCTGTCCTTGCGGCGCATTGCCCGTTCCTCCGTATATTTTTATTATACCGGTTTTTCGCTTAAATTCAAAACACAGGGAGCGAGCTGGCTCACCCCCTGTGGAAAAAAGCATCGTTTTACTTCTTTACGTCGTTATCGTTGAATGGGTCGCCGCACTGGGGGCAGAACTTGGGCGGGTTCTTGGGGTCATTGGGCTCCCAGCCGCACTTGTCGCACTTGTAAAGAGGTGCGGAGTCGGGCTTCTTCGCGCCGCACTCCATGCAGAACTTGCCCTTGTTCACCGCGCCGCAGTTGGTGCAGGTCCAGCCTTCAGCCTTGGGCTGGGGCTTGCCGCACTCCATGCAGAACTTGCCGGTGTTCACCGCGCCGCACTCGCACTTCCAGCCGTTGGCTGCGGGGGCCGGCTGCTGGGCTGGCTGCTGGGCGGGCTGCTGATACTGCTGTTGCTGCTGACCCATCTGGAACAGGTTGCCTACGTTGCCGCCCATGCCCTGAGCCATGTTGATGCCGGCGAAGGCTGCGAATGCGCCTGCACCCTCGTTTTTGGCAGCATTCTGCATTGCCGCGCCCTGGGAGCTTGCCAGATATGCAGCCGCCATAGTGGGATCCCTGAGGGCTGCGCTCTGCTGCAATTCTTTGATGCGCTGCTCGTCCTCGTCGCTGGCCTTTATGGAACTTATGCCCAGGGAGACCATCTCTATGCCGCGCAGGTCGCGCCACTTTGCGGAAAGCTCTTCGTTCAGGCACTGAGCCAGTTCGGTGGTGTGGCCGGGGAGGGAGCTGTACTTTATGCCCATATCGCTGATGCGGGCGAAGGCGGGCTGGAGTGCGGTCATCATCTCGGAGCGCATCTGGGAGTCTATTCGGTCCCGGGTGTAGCTGTCGGTGACGTTGCTGCACACGTTCTTGTAGAACAGCATGGGGTTGGTTATCTTATAGGAATATTCGCCGAAGCACTTTACGGATACCTCAAGCTCCAGCCCCGCGCCTATGTTGTTATATACCACGCGGAAGGGGACGGGGTTGGCGGTGCCGTACTTGTTGCCGATTATCTCCTTGGTGTTGAAGTAATAGATACGCTGGTCCTTCGCCGGGTTAGCGCCGAAGGTGAAGCGCTTCTTCAATATCTCCCAGGTGGACTTGAGGTTGTCGCTAAGGTTGCCGTAGAATATGGAAGGCTCGGTGGAATTGTCCCATACGAAATCTCCCGCCTGCGCAGAGAACTCCACTATGGCGCCCTGCTCTACGATCATCATGCACTGGCCCTCGTTTACGGCGATAATGGAGCCGTTGGTGATGATGTTGTCCTCGCCCTTGGCGTTGGCGTTGCGGCTGCCCGTGCGCTTTACGCCCTTGGTCATCAGGACGTTCTCCGGCATGGAGTCGCAGTAGAAGTATTCGCGCCACTGATCGGCCAGTACGCCGCTCAGCGCGCCTATTCCTGCCTGTAAAAGACCCATGTTGTTATATATCTCCTTTCAGAATGTAGGGAAATGAAATGAGTATCCATATTTAAGGTTATTATATCACATGTCGCCGTTTTGCGCTATTAAGACTTTGTAAACCTGAGGTGGCCGCGAAAAAGACAACAGTCCGTAGGACACGAACATGGAAAAACATGATATAAGCTCTTTACAACGGCAAAATTTGATATATACTATTATTAGATGTCCTTTGAATACGGACACAGAGAAGGTCAATTCCCCGGCAAATCTTATTTTATAAAACAGGAGCGGCAAAAAAATGGAAATGATGGACGCATTGGTAAAAGCGGCACCGGAAAAAGGGCTTGTTCTGACTCAGGTACCAAAGCCTGTGCCCGGCATGGGAGAAGTGCTTATCAAGATCCACAAGACCGCTATATGCGGCACTGACGTACACATCTACAACTGGAACCAGTGGGCGCAGGAGACCATAAAGCCCCCCATGGTCATAGGCCACGAGTACGTGGGCGAGATAGCGGAGCTGGGCCCCGGCGTAACGGCCTACCACGTAGGCCAAATAGTATCCGGCGAAGGCCATATTGTATGCGGCCACTGCCGCAACTGCCGTGCCGGCAACGGTCAGTACTGCCGTCACACAAAGGGCGTGGGCGTGAACCGTGACGGCGCGTTTGCGGAATACCTCTGCATACCGGCAAGCAATGTGGTGCCAATACCCGATGGCATCCCGGAGGACGTGGTATCCTTCTTTGACGCGCTGGGCAATGCCACACATACCGCCCTCATGTTCGATGTGATAGGCGAGGACGTGCTCATCACCGGCGCAGGCCCCATAGGCATGATGGCCACCGCCATCTGCAGGCGCAACGGCGCACGCAGCGTAGTGGTCACCGACGTGAACGACTACCGGCTGGACATGGCAAGGAAGATGGGCGCCACAGCCACGGTGAACGTAGCGCACGACAAGCTGGAGAGCATATTCGGGCCCCAGCACATGGTAGAGGGCTTTGACGTAGGCCTGGAGATGAGCGGCAACGTAGCGGCCCTGAACACCATGATAGACAACATGCGCAACGGCGGCAAGATCGCCCTTCTGGGCATACACCCCGGCAACATAGAGATAAACATAAACAAGGTCATCTGGAACAGCCTGACCCTTCAGGGCGTATACGGCCGCAAGATGTACGAGACCTGGTACAAGATGATAACCATGGTGGAGGGCGGCCTTGACATGACTCCCATGATTACCCACCGCTTCAACTATCGCGATTTCGACAAGGGCTTCGAGGCCATGAACAGCGGCAGGAGCGGCAAGGTAGTGCTTGACTGGACAAAGTAAGGGAATCCCGCAATAAAAAATAACATAGAAAGGAACAGCATATGAAATCCGCACTTAAGCATTACGGCGAGATGCTGGAGAGCATCAGGGAATCCGGCACCTATAAGAACGAACGCATAATCACTACCCCCCAGAAGGCGCGCATAGACACCACCGAGGCGAAGAACGTGCTGAATATGTGCGCGAACAACTACCTTGGCCTTTCCGACAGCAAGGAGCTTATCGAGGCCGCAAAGGCCAGCTATGACAAATGGGGCTTCGGCCTCTCCTCCGTGCGCTTCATCTGCGGCACCCAGGGGCTGCATAAGGAGCTGGAGCATAAGATAGCCAGCTTTGTAAAGATGGACGACTGCATACTGTACTCCTCCTGCTTCGACGCAAACGGAGGCCTGTTCGAGACCCTGCTGGGCCCCGAGGACGCCGTGATATCCGACGAGCTGAACCACGCCTCCATAATAGACGGCGTGCGCCTCTGCAAGGCCAAGAGGTATCGCTATAAGAACAACAATATGGAAGACCTTCGCGCCCAGCTTCAGGACGCAAAGGATTCCGGCTGCAAGATAAAGCTCATCGCCACCGACGGCGTGTTCTCCATGGACGGCTACATAGCCAACCTCAAGGGCATATGCGACCTGGCCGACGAGTTCGACGCGCTGGTAATGGTGGACGACAGCCACGCAGTAGGCTTCATGGGCGAGCACGGCCGCGGCACCGCCGAGTATTGCGGAGTTGAAGGCCGGGTGGACATCATCACCGGTACCCTGGGCAAGGCTCTGGGCGGGGCCTCCGGCGGCTACACCGCCGCAAGGCAGGAGATAGTGGACCTGCTCCGCCAGCGCAGCCGTCCATACCTCTTTTCAAATACCGTTGCCCCCGCTATCTGCGCCGCGGCCTGCAAGACCATAGATATGCTGACCGAGAGCACCGCCCTCCGGGACAAGGTACACGAAAATGCCCGCTACTTCCGCGCCGAGATGGAAAAGTGCGGCTTCGACCTGCTGCCCGGCGAGCATCCTATAGTGCCCGTAATGCTCTATGACCCCAAGGTAGCCAACGAGTTTGCCGCCCGAATGCTCAAGAAGGGCGTATACGTGGTAGGCTTCTGCTATCCCGTGGTGCCCAAGGGCAGGGACCGCATACGTACCCAGATCTCCGCCGGCCATACCAAGGAGGATCTTGACTTCGCGGTCAAGTGCTTCAGGGAAGTCAAGGAAGAGATGGGATTATAAAAGCAAAAACTCAAAAAAGCGGCTTTACGCCGCTTCAGAGTGTCAAAAAAGTGGCTAAACGCCACTTTTTTGAGTTTTCTCATTCGGTGCTTGCGCCTATGGCGCGGCCAGCACCTCATGCAGGGAAAGCCTTGCTACGCAAGCGCCTTTTGCGGATTTGCCGCACATGTCGCCAAATCCGAATAAAGCCATAAGGGGCTGCGGCCCCTTATCAACCCCGGGGTTTTTGAGTATTTACGGGCCTTATAGGGGCTGATCCTCAAAAAGCTTCTTTAAGCTCTCGGAGTAGGGCGGGCGGCATATGCCCTTTTCCGTGATAATGGCGGAGATAAGCGAATTGTCCGTCACATCGAAGGCGGGGTTGTAGCACTTGACATCGGGCAGCGCCACGGGCTCCGCGAAGAATCTGCTCCGGATCTCTTCCCCGTCCCGGAGCTCGATATTTATGTCCTCCCCTGTGGTGCAGCTCATATCTATGGTGGAGGTAGGGCCCAGCACGTAGAAGGGTATGCCGTAGTGCTTTGCAAGTATGGCTACGCCGCTGGTGCCTATTTTGTTTGCTGTGTCGCCGTTGGCGGCTACCCTGTCGCAGCCCACCATGCAGCACTGCACCCAGCCGTTTTTCATGACTATTGACGCCATGCTGTCGCATATAAGGGTGACGTCCACGCCGGCGTTGTACAGTTCAAAGCTCGTAAGCCGGGCGCCCTGCAGGAGGGGCCTGGTCTCGTCCGCGAATACCCTTATGTCCATGCCCCGCTCCTTTGCAAGGAACAGCGGCCCCTGCCCCGTGCCGTAGCGGGAGGTGGCCAGCGGCCCGGCGTTGCAGTGGGTCAGCACCCCGTCCCCATCGTGAAGGAGGGAAAGGCCGTATTCGGATATTTTGCGGCACATCTCCATATCCTCGCTGTGTATGGCAAGGCACTCCCGCTTCAGCGCCGAAAGCACCGCCTCCACAGGCATATCCCGGTGATCCTCAGCGGCGTCCAGCATGCGGTTCAGCGCCCAGCTGAGGTTTACCGCCGTAGGGCGGGAGCCGTTGAGATAGCGGCAGTCCTCCACCCAGTGGTCGTAGAAATCGTCGAAGGAATCGTGGGGGGCCTGAAGGGCCAGGCAGTAGGCGCAGTAGCCCGCGCATATGCCTATTGCCGGAGCGCCGCGCACGCGGAGCATGGCTATCGCCTCGAACATCTCCTCTCTTGTGGTAAGCGCTATGTATTCCAGCCTGTTGGGCAGCAGCGTCTGATCGATTATCACCACCGAGCGCCCGTCGTCGGAAAGCTTTATGTTATCTGTATGAGTGACTTCTTCCAGAGGGAATTTCATTGGGAACGGCTCCTTTTGTGTATTTGCATAATAATAATACCAACATCGGAGCTTATCTTCAAGAAACATTGTCAACAGGCTGTGAAGTTGGGCAAAACGGCTTGAATAATCGGCGTGGGCTGGTCTATAATACAAAGTTGGGAAGGGGCTGCCCTTTTCAAATAAGAAAAACTTAGGGAAAGAGATGTAAAAGCAAATGACCAAGGTTGATATTTTTTCCGGCTTTCTGGGCGCTGGCAAGACCACCCTTATAAAGAAGCTCATAGCCGAGGCCTACAAGGGCGAAAGGCTGGTGCTCATAGAGAACGAATTCGGCGAGATAGGCATAGACGGCGGCTTCATGCAGGACGCCGGGATAGAAGTTACCGAGATGAACTCCGGCTGCATCTGCTGCAGCCTGGTAGGCGACTTCGGCAAGGCGCTCAGGAAGGTTGTGGACGAGTACGCCCCCGACCGCATACTTATAGAGCCCTCCGGCGTGGGCAAGCTCAGCGACGTTATACGGGCGGTGCAGAACGTAGGCTCTGACGCCCTGCAGCTCAACAGCTTCACGGCCGTTGTGGATGCAAACAAGTGCAAGATGTACATGAAGAACTTCGGGGAGTTCTTCAACGACCAGGTAGAGCACGCCAACGCAATTATACTCAGCCGCACCGGCGAGATAAGCCCGGATAAGCTGAATACCGACATAGCCCTTCTCCGGGAGCACAACCCGAATGCATCCCTCATAGTCACCCCCTGGAGCGAGCTGACAGGCGCCCAGATACTGGAGGCCATGGAAAAGCGCAACACCCTTGAGGCAGAGCTTGAGCTTCTCAGGGAGGAGAGCCGGCATGAGCATCACCACCATGACGATGACGACGATGAGCACGAGTGCTGCGGACATCACCATCACGACGATGACGACGATGACGACGATGACGACGATGAGTGCTGCTGCGGCCACCACCATCACGACGAGGACGATGAGCACGAGTGCTGCGGCCACCACCATCATGACGGCGATGACGGCGAAGAGCATGAGCATCATCACCATCACGACGGCGGGGAGTGCGACGATCCCGAATGCGAGTGCCATCACCACCATCACCATGCCGATGAGGTGTTTACCAGCTGGGGAGTGGAGACTCCCAAGGCCTTTACCATGGACGAACTCAAGGCAGACCTTGCGGCGCTGGACGATGGGGAGAAGTACGGCGCCGTGCTGCGCGCCAAGGGCATAGTAAAGGGCGAGGGCTGCTGGATACACTTCGACTACGTGCCCGGCGAGAGCAATATACGCACAGGCTCCGCTTCCGTTATGGGCCGCCTCTGCGTCATAGGCTCCAAGCTCAACGAGCATGAGCTTTCCGAGCTGTTCGGCGTCTGATGAAGGGAACGTAAGCGCTTTATGAAGGAGATCCCAGTATACATGTTCACCGGCTTCCTGGAGGGGGGCAAGACCCGCTTTATGCAGGAGACGTTGGAGGACGAAAGGTTCAATTCCGGCGAAAAGACGCTGCTTTTGCAGTGCGAGGAGGGCATTGAGGAGCTGGACCCCTCAAGGTTCCCTGGCGGCGGAAAGAACATACTGATACAGGAGATAGATTCCCCGGAGCAGATAAACGCCGCTTACCTGAACGAGCTGGCGAAAAAAGCAAAGGCCGAGCGGGTGCTCATAGAGTACAACGGCATGTGGAACCTGAACGACCTTGCTCAGGCCATGCCGGAAAACTGGATAGTCTATCAGGAATTCATGTTTGCGGATGCCCGGTGCTTCCTCAGCTACAACGCCAACATGAGGAGCCTTATGGTGGACAAGCTGATGACAGCCGAGCTCATAGTGCTCAACCGCGCCACGCCGGACCTTGACAAGATGGAGATACACAAGGTAATCCGCGGCGTGTCCCGCCGTGTGAACATCGCCTACGAGTACCCTGACGGGAGGGTAGAGTACGACGAGATAGAAGACCCCCTGCCCTTCGACGTGAACGCCGACCCCATAATAATAGAGGACAGCGACTATGCCCTGTGGTACAGGGACATGTCCGAGGAGATGGAAAAGTATTCGGGCAAGACGGTGCGCTTCAAGGCCCTCATAGCCAAAAACGCCAAAATGCCCGACAACATGTTCGTGGCGGGCCGTCACGTCATGACCTGCTGCGTGCAGGACATACAGTACAGCGGCCTCGTATGCAAGTGGCTGGACGCAAACAAGCTGAAGAACCGCACCTGGGGCACGGTGACTGCAAAGATAGAGCTGCGCTTCAGCAAGTTTTACGGGCGCAAGGGCCCGGTGCTAAACATAATCTCAGTGGAGCCCGCCGAAAAGCCCGAGCAGGAGGTCGCAACTTTTTATTGATGAAGTACAAAATAAATATCCCGCGGCTTTGTCGCGGGATCATTATTGTACACCGAAAACCACTCGCTTGGCGAGTGGTTCAAAAGAGGCTTCTGCCGAT